>Ga0307986_10002352_pt1 | contig 13572 bp, 15 predicted proteins | sample EllFjometageno82_FD_203170 | JGI IMG/M metagenome (GOLD analysis project Ga0307986, IMG submission 203170) | Marine microbial communities from Ellis Fjord, Antarctic Ocean - #82 | ecosystem: Environmental > Aquatic > Marine > Unclassified | place: Southern Ocean | collected 2014-10-09
AAGGCTTTGGCATTAAACTAAATAAAGCTGCTTGAACTTTTGCTAATGGCATGGGCATCTCAACAATAAATCTTTTTTTACCTATTGTACTAACTATAGATTTTACCATATCTTTAAAACTAATTATTGTTGGCCCCCCAATCTCATAAATTTTTCCCTCATTTTTTTTAATTTCCATTGCTTTAACAATCGCAGTTGCTACGTCATCTACTAAAATAGGTTGGAATTTATAATCAGGTTTAACAACTGGAATTACAGGAAATAAACTTAACTTTGCAAAAAGGTTTGTAAAATTATCTTCGTTACCGCAAACTACACTCGGTCTAATAATTGTTGTGTTTTTAAAATTTTCTAACGCTTTTTCCTCACCACTAAACTTTGATTGTTGGTAAAATGAATTTGAATCTGCATTAGCTCCAATAGCACTAACGTGAATAAATTTTTTTACTTCTGACTCTGAACAATATTTAGCAATAAGCCCTGGGAGGTCAGAGTGGATATTGGTAAATTTTTGTTTTCTTTTTTCAAAAAGAATTCCAATTAAGTTGATAACAATATCTGAGTTATTTATTGCTTCCTTGATTTTAGAAAAGTCTTTTGGGTTAAAATCTACAAATTCAATTGCACCTGGAGGTGCTTGTGTTTTTAAATAACCTTTTAAATAAGCGTTCCTTGTTGGGATAATGCACTGAAAATTCCTCTCAGTCATTTTTCGGACAAGATATCTTCCTATAAATCCACCACCACCAAGGATTGTTGCTATTGGGTAATTATTCATGGTATCTAAGATGGTTATATGAAAATACACAAGTTTCAAGAGGACATAAGTTCAGATGTTGCAAATTCATTTAAGGATAGCATTGCTATTGATACTGAGGCAACAGGATTGTTAATTCCTGAACGTGATAAATTAAGTCTAGTACAAATCTGTGGTGACGGTGGTGATGTTTATATTATTCAACCCGATCGAACTAATTACAAAATGCCTAATTTGGTCTCTGTCTTAGAAAATGATAAAATTCAAAAAATTGGTCATTTTTTAAGATTTGACAAGAGCGCACTTGAGTATTTTTTGAAGTGTAAAATGAATAATATTTTTTGCACAAAAATAGCTTCTAAAATTTGTAGAACTTATACAGATTATCATGGTCTCAGGAGTTTAGTTCAAGAGTTTTGCAATAAAAAATTAGACAAAAATCAAGGATCCAGCGATTGGAATAAAAATATTAACGATCTTAGTGACAAACAATTGGAATATGCTGCTAATGATGTAGTTTATCTACACAGAATTAGAAATGAACTAGAGAAGATGTTAATTAGAGAAGATCGAATGGATATTTATAAAAGATGTTTAAAGTTTTTAGACACAAGAATAGAATTGGATCAAAAGGGATTTAAATTTTCAATATTTGAACATTAATGGCTAAAGTTAATTATATTTCCGTTGCCAAAAAAGCTGCAGCTATTCAGATTTCTGAGCTTAAAAAGATAAATAAAATTTTTAATAAATCATTTGTACAAGCTGTTGACCTAATGGCTAATTGCAAAGGTAAAGTTATATGCGCAGGTATTGGAAAAAGTGGATTGATTGCAAGAAAAGTTGCGGCAACTTTATCATCGGTTGGAATTTCTTCATTCTTTTTAAATCCAAGCGAAGCTAATCATGGTGATCTTGGACAAATTGATAAGAGAGACTTGCTATTAGTCTTTTCATACTCAGGCAATACGTCTGAAATTGCAAATATGCTTCGGTATGCAAATCGTTTTAATATTAAAATTATTGGTGTAGCTTCAAAGAAGAACAGTTTGCTACTAAAGGCAAGTGATGTAAAATTACTTCTTCCACAGGTTAAAGAATCTGATCCTACTGGTATGGTTCCAACGACAAGTACAAGTATCACACTACTACTAGGTGATTGCCTGGCTGTTGCGCTTATGAACAAAATAAGTTTTTCAAAAGAAAGGTTTAAAATTTTTCACCCAGGAGGCAATATAGGTCAAACATTGTTACTAGTTAAAGACATTATGATTACAGGAAATAAATTGCCTACGGTTAATGTTAACAAGAGTATTTATGATGCTACAAAAATTATTGATCAAAAAAAACTTGGCTTAGTTGTGGTTGTAGAAAAAAATAATGTTAAAGGTATTTTAACTGACGGGGACGCAAGAAGAGGTATTAAATATTACTCTAAAAATGATCATTTAAAAAAAATTATGACACCTAGTCCTTTGTTTATTTCAGAGAGCTCTCCAGCTTCTAAGGCTTTATCTTTGATGAATGATAGGAAAATTACAAGCTTACTGGTCTCATCAGAAAAGAACTATAACAAAAAAAAGATGAGTAAAAGACTAAAGGGCATTGTACATATTCATTCTCTATTGCAATACGGAATAAAGTGACCAATAGAAAAAAAAAAATTAAATTAATTCAATTTATAATTTTTTTTACAGCTATATTGCTTCTTTATAATACCTATAGAAATAAAAGTGAACAAACTTTAGATGTTAAAAAAATTGAAGCTAAAAGTGATCTAAACACCAATAGTTTTACAGATATTGAATATTCTGGTTTTGATCTAAGTGGAAATCGATATATTTTAAATGCAGTTGAGGCGGATTTTAAATCTGAGACTCCTGAGTTGATTAACATGAAGGGTGTGTTTGCAAACTTTTATTTAAAAGATAACACTATTTTAAACATAACTAGTAATGAAGGAATCTACAATAATCTTACTTTAGATATACAATTTAAAGAAAACGTTAAGGCTGTGTATCTGGATAACACTTTAAGGTCTAACTACTTAGATTATTCAAATTCTAACGGTAAACTGCTTGCTACTGGTAATGTACGCGGAGAAAGTGTAGAAAAAGGAAAGTTTATTGCTGATAATGTTGAGTATGATCTTACAAGTAAAGATTTAAATTTTTCAATGTTGGGAAACAAACAGGTAAACGTTAAAATTAAAAATTAATGAAAAAAGGTTTTAGAATAATTAAATTTAAAAAAGACAAGCCTGTCTTTCAAGTTCAAAACATTACAAAATCCTATGATGGGAGACCAATTTTAAAGAAAATTAGTATGGATTTATACCCTGGAGAGTGCGTCGGATTATTAGGCCCCAATGGATCTGGAAAATCAACTTTGTACAGCACAATAATTGGTGAAACTTATGCTGATGCAGGAAAAATACTAATTAACGGAAAAGAGATTCAAGACAGACCTATTCACCTTAGAGCTAAAGCAGGTATAGGTTATTTAAGCCAACAAAGATCTGTATTTGCAATCAGTGTATATGACAATCTATTAGGAATCTGTCAGCTTTGCATTAAAGGAGAGGGTGAGCAAATAAAAATGACAGAAAAGTTGCTTGATGAATTTAATTTGCAACATCTAAGAAACATTCATGCGTCTAATTTATCAGGTGGTGAAGTTAGAAGGCTCATGCTTGCACGTTTGTTAATTAACAAACCAAATGTAGTACTGTTAGATGAGCCTATGGCAGCACTTGATCCAATTGTTGTTCAAGATATTCAAAAATATATTTTAAAATTACAAAATTTTGGTTGTGCTATTTTAATAACTGATCACCAGTTTAATAACTTGTTTGATATTGTCGATAGAGCGTATGTACTTGGTGAACAATCAATTATTGCTCAAGGTACTCCATCTGAAATATTGAAATCTTCTAAGGCGATCGAGTTATATTTTGGTTCTTCTTATAGAGTTTAACTCTTATGCTAAATAAAAGTTTTTTGATCAATGTTTCTAATCGTATCAAACCTTATAATAAAACTATTAAAGTTGATTCGGATAAATCTATTTCTATTAGATCTTTTTTGATAGGATCGATAAGTCATAATATTTCTGAAATTAAAAATGTGCTGGAGTCCGAAGATGTTTTTTCGTGTATTAGCTGTTTAAGAAAACTAGGTGTAAAAATTGAGAAGGTAAAAGCTAAACAATATTTGGTTTATGGTAAAGGCTTAGGATCTTTTTATGCTAAAAAAAATACAATTTTAGACTGTGGAAATTCAGGTACAACTGCAAGGTTGCTCATTGGTTTGCTTTCAACTAACCCTGAAATTCAGGTTAGGGTTAAAGGGGATAGTTCTTTAAACAGAAGAAATATGAGTAAACTTATTAATCTCATGAATAGATTTGGAACTACTTTTCTGCCAAAAAACAAGTTTACCTTTCCGTTAACTTTGATCTCTTCAGATATACCAATTGGTATTATGTACAAAGCAGGTGTATCAGCGCAACTTAAAAGTGCTGTAATACTTGCTGCACTAAATACTAATGGAGTTACTAATATTATCGAAGAAGAAGAAAGTAGAAATCATACTGAGAATATGCTTTTACAGTCTTCACGTATTTTAGAAATTAAAAAAAATAAAAAAAAACAAAATCATATTAAAATTTACGGCAAAGGGTCTCTAGGTCCTTTAAAAATTAATGTTAGTGGTGATCCCAGTTCGGCTGCTTTCTTGACCGCTCTAACATTGCTTATTCCAAATGCTAGTTTAAAAATTAAACATGTTGGTCTGAATCCAAGAAGAATTGGATTTTACAGTCTTCTTAAAAAACATGGTGCGAAAATAAAGTTTATAAATATAAAAAAAATTAATCATGAAGTTGTAGGTGATATTCAAGTTAAAAGTAGTAAACTAAGTCCTATAAAAGCAAGTTCTGCTTATTACACGTCAGCTACTGATGAATACCCTATCTTATTTGTGATAGCTGCTCTGACAAAAGGAACTTCTACTTTTAAAGGCATAGAGGACTTGGCTAACAAAGAAAGTAATAGAATTGAAGAGATGAAAAAAATACTAATTCAAATAGGTGTTAAATGTAAATCAAATAAAAAGGAGATGAAAATTTTTGGAGTTCAGGAAGTAAAAAAAAACTCTGCTAAGATTAAAGTTCCTAATCTAGGGGACCATCGCATTTGTATGAGTGTTGTGATCTTGTCATTGGCTACCGGCATAAAATCTGAAATAAAGAACTTCGAAACAGTAAGAACATCTTCTCCTTCATTTTTAGAAATCATTAAATCTTTAGGAGGAAAATTTGAAGTTAAAAAAACATCATAAATTAATTGTTGCGGCAGATGGATCTGCAGCAAGTGGAAAAACCACTGGGGCAAAAAGAATTTCAAAAAAATATGGTTTAAAATTTTTGTCTTCAGGTTTGCTTTACCGTTATACAAGTTATCAATTATTAAAATATAAGCCTAAAAATAAAATAAAATTTCTTAAAAAATGTTTTAAAAATTTAAATCTAAAAAAACTAGATAATGAAAATTTACATTCTCCTAAAATTTCTGCTCATGCTTCTATAATTGCTAAAGAACAAAAAATTAGAATTATTCTAAAAAATTTTCAAAAAAAATTTACAAAGAAGTATAATAAAGTTTGTATTGAGGGACGAGATATTGGCACAGTAATCTTACCAAATGCAGATGTAAAATTTTTCTTTAAATGTAATTTAGATGTTGCTTCTAAGAGAAGGTTTAAAGAGCTTCGAAAAAGCAATAATAAGATTAAACTCGCTGATGTTAAAAAAGCTATGCGTATTCGTGATAATTTAGATAAAAAACGTAAAAATTCTCCTTTGATTCAGGCAAAAAATGCGGTAATTGTGCACACTGATAAGTTAAAAAACATCACAGGCATGTTAAAAAAAATGTCTGAAATAATCGAAGAAAAAATTAAAGATAAATATGGCAGTTGAAATAATTAATCAGGAATTATCTACCTCTCAAAAAGAGTTTGAAAGCCTATTAAATGACGACTTTAAAGATCGTAGACTCAAAGAAAACGAAATCATCAAGGCTACAGTAACAGAGATCACAAAAAATTTTATTGTCGTAGATTGTAAGGCAAAAATGGAAGGCATGATCCCTATTGAGGAATTTAAAAATGATGATGAACTATCAAAATTAGAAGTTGGCTCAAAGATTGAAGTTTATTTGGAGCGTATAGAAAGTTTCAAAGGTGAAATTGTAATATCGAGAGAGAAAGCTAGAAGAATGAATGCCTGGAACCGAATGGAAAAAGTTTTTTCAACTGGTGAGGAGATTACTGCTTACATAACAGGAAGAGTAAAAGGTGGATTTATTGCAACTTGCGATGGCCTTCCTACTTTTATGCCAGCTTCTCAAATTGACGTAAGACCACTCAAAAAATTTGACCACTTAATGAATGTTCCACTAAAAGTTATCGCAACGAGAATTGACAAAATTAGAGGAAATGTTTGCACAAGTCGTAGAGCTGTCTTGGAAAAAAGTAAAGATGCTGAAACTAAAGAAGCACTGAAGAACTTAAAAGAGGGTGACATTATTGATGATGCGAAAGTTAAAGCTACTACAGATTGGGGGATATTTTTAGATATTAAAGGAATTGATGCTTTACTACATGTGTCCGATCTATCACACGGCCGTGTAAAAAAACCTTCAGACTTAGTTACTATTGGTCAAAGCATGAAAGTAAAAATAACTAAAATTGATAAAGTAACTAACCGTGTTTCAGCATCGGTTAAGGCTTTAACAAAAGACCCTTACGATAGCTTAGAAAAAAAATACAAGATTGGTTCCATCTACACAGGTACAGTTACGAAACTAATGGATTATGGTGCTTTTGTTAGACTAGAAGATGGTATCGAAGGATTGATCCATAGTTCTGAATTATCATGGACAAGCAAAAATATACAACCCTCAAAAATTTTATCCTCGTCGCAAGAGGTGAAGATTAAGATTGTTTCAATTGATAATGATGCAAAAAGAATTTCACTATCATTTAAAGAAACACTTCCTAACCCATGGAAAGAAATTGCAGATAAAATTGGAACTGTTATGGAAGTAACAATTAGCAATATTACCGATAAAGCAATTTTTGCAGATATAGACAGTGGCCTGACAGGGATGCTACATTACAGAGAGCTTTCTTATAACGAGCAAGACCAAGATCTTAAAAAATATACAAAAGGACAGAAAATAAAAGTTAAAATTATAGAATTAAAAGATGACAAACTTCGATTTTCTATCAGGGCAATGGAAAAAGATCCCTTCGACTGGTTTAAAGAAAACAATAAGAAAGACGGTTCTATCATTACCACGAGAGTTCATGAGGTTCTAAAAACGGGAGTTAAAGTTTCAGTAGACCCTGACAAGCATATCATTGTGATGATAAAGAAAAATCAATTGGCTAAAGAATCTGCGGATGCGAGACCTGAAATCTTTGTACCGGGTAATGCATTAGACGCAATGATTACTGAACTAGATCTTACAAAAAGAGAAGTTGTCTTAAGTGTTAAAGCTGCTCAAATATATGAAGAGAAAAGCTTAGTTGCTAAGTTCGGTGCAGGAGCAGCTAAATCAGGAGCAACTTTAGCAGGAATTTTTCAAAAAGCATTAGGTAAAAAACCGTCTAAAAAGAAGAACAAAGAAGAAGAATAATTCTTGGTTAAGTCAGAAATAATTAAGCAACTTCACAAAAAACACCCCTCTTTAGATCTTGCTCAAATTGAAGCAATTTTCAATATCATATTTAATACAATTTCCGATGGTTTGACTGAAGAAAAACCAGTGGAATTCAGAAACTTTGGAAGATTTTCAATAAAAACTATTAAAGCCAAGTATAATGCTAGAAATCCAAAAACAGGTGAAATTATTTATGTTCCCGAAAAGAAAAAAGTTTCCTTTAAAATGTCAAAACATTTAAAACAAGAAATAAATAAAGAAATAAAAAAATGAAAAAAAATATATTCTTAGCCTTAGATTTTAACTCTTTAAATAAAGCCTTAGAAGTTACAGAAAAAACAAGAAATTATTTAGCTGGAATTAAAATAGGGTTGGAACTTTATAGTGTTATTGGTTTAGCTGGAATTAAAGAATTTGAGAAATTTAAGTTACCTATTTTTTTAGACACTAAAATATTCGATATTCCCAATCAGGTAGCAAAAACTATAAAAGTTATATCTGAAATTAAATCTATACAATATTTTACTATTCATGCTTTAGGCTCTTTAGCTATGTTAGACGCAGCACGGAAGGCTGCAGCTGGTTCTAGCTTAGAATTTTTAGCAGTAACTATTTTGACCTCATGGAATAAAAGTGATCTAGAACAAATTGGAATAACTCATAATGTGAAAAATCAGGTCAAAATATTAATTGACCTCGCACACAAAGCAAAGCTCTCTGGTGTTATTGCATCTGCTCAGGATATTGAACTTACGCGTGAAATATCAAAAGATATTAAAATTTTTTGCCCTGGTATTCGGGCGGATCAAAATATTCAAGATCAAAAAAGAACTTTAAGTTATAGAGAGTTCTGTGCTATTGCAGATGATGGGTGTTTTGCCATAATTGGTAGGCCTATTTACGAAGGTGATCCTTTAGAAAATATAAAAAAAATTATTAACACTGCAAAATAATGCAAACAAAAGTATGCGGCTTAAAGACAACTGAACAAGTTGAAACCTGCATTTCAAACGGTGCAAATTTTTGTGGTTTTATTGTAAACTACAAAAAAAGTCATCGATTTATTGATTACGCAACTGTTAGACAGCTAACTCAAATAAATAAACAAAATACCTCCTATGTGAGTGTCTTGGTTAATCCTTCTGAGGAGGAGCTTGAAATATTCTCTAAACTTAATTTTGATTACTTTCAAATTTATGGCGACTATTCAGAGAGAGAAATCATAGAAATTAAAAATAAGTATAAAAAAAAAATAATTATATCTCTTCAAATTAGACAGGCGCAAGATATTTTAAAATATAAAACCTATGAAAAAGTAGCAGATATTATTCTTTTTGATAGTTCTGGTTTGCACAAATCTTTAAGTTGGAATTATAATTGGATTAATCAAGTTCCCTCTCACATCAAAAGAATGGTTGCGGGTAACATCAACATAGATATGCTTGAAAGCTTAGAAAAAATAACAGATATTGTTGATGTTTCTGGAGCTTTAGAAACAGATAAAGTAAAAGATTTAGATAAAATAAAAAATTTTCTAAATAAAATAAAACAAATTAATGGTTAAAATTAAAAAAAATATTCCTTTAATAGATCAACATGACAAAAATGGAATATATGCCAAAAAGTTTGGCGGCTCTTATGTGCCTGAGACTCTGAAAAAACCTATTGAAGATTTAACTAAACTTTTTCATAAATTGCGTCATGATAAAAAATTTATAAAAGAAAGAGATTATTACTTTCATAATTATGTGGGAGTCCCTACCCCTTTTATTAAGCTACAAAATTTAACTAGACATTTAGATGGTGCGCAAGTTTGGGCCAAGGTTGTTTCAGAAGCAAACGGTGGTGCTCACAAAATTTATAATGCAACAGTACATTGTTTGATTGCAAAAAAAGCTGGCAAAAAATATATAGTTGGTGATACGGGAGCTGGATATGCAGGTAAAATGCTAAGTATGGCAGCAAAAAAATTTGGCCTAAAATGCAAAATTTTTATGGGGGCTAAAGATATTAATCGGCAAAAACCAAATGTTGATGCTATAAGAAAAAATGGCGCTGAAATTGTACCTGTTTATTCTGGCAGTCAAACATTGGTTGAGGCAGTTAGTGAATGTATGCGTTATTGGGTCGCTAATTGCGATACTACACATATGTGTGTAGGTTCGACTGTTGGTCCTAATATCTTTGTCAAAATTTGTGCTTGGAGTACAGCTCAAATTTCAAGAGAATTAATTATTCAAATAAAAAATGTCTTTGGTGAAATTCCAAAAAGAATAAAGCTAATCAATTGTGTTGGTGGAGGAAGTTCTGCTATGGGTTTTTGGAATGAATTTATAGATTTTAATTCTAAGCAAGTAGAGCTTATTGGCGTGGAAGCAGGTGGGCCGAAAAATAGCAAGCATCACGCAGCACCATTATCCAATAATGCAAAAGTTGGAATACTGCATGGGGCAAAACAGTATGTAATGCAAAATAAAGAAGGCCAAATTAGTGAAACTAGATCTATTTCAGCAGGGTTAGATTACCCAGGTATTTCTCCTCTTCATTGTTTTTTAAAAGATTCAAAAAGAGCTAAATATACTTCCGCAACAGATGAGGAGGCACTAGATGCATTTCAAATAGTAACTAAACTAGAAGATATTTCCCCTTCTTTAGAACCTTCACATGCTTTTGCAGAAGCTATTAAGCTTGCTCCAAAACTAAATCCTACAACTGTGATTGTTGTAAATAGTTGTGGAGACTCTTTGAAAGATAAATTTATCATACAAAAAAAATTGGGAAGTTATAAAAGATGAGCTTAACAATTCTTGAAGTCTTTAAAAAATGTCAGAAGGAAAAAAGACCTGCACTACTGACCTATACGGTTGCTGGCGATAATACAAAAAATAAATCATTAGAAATTATTAAATCTATAGCTCATCATGCAGATATTATTGAGCTGGGTTTTCCTCATAATACGCCTATAGCTGATGGAGAACAGATTCAAGAAAGCTCACACCGCGCTTTAAAAAATGGCATTAAGTTAAATGATGTTTTTAAAATTGTTAAAGACTTCAAAAAGAGTGAACACGCTAAGCCTTTGATTTTAATGGGTTACTTCAATCTAATTCTACAATACGGACAAATACCTTTTCTTAAACAATGCGAAAAAGTAGGTGTGGATGGATTAATTGTTGTTGATCTTCCTCATCCAGAAAACAAGTTTTTTGCTAATAAATGTAAAAAATACTCTATAAACTTTATTCAACTAGTGTCTCCTACAACTAGTACAGAGAGAGTAAAAAAAATTATTATAGATTCACATGATATGGTCTATTATATCAGTATGTTATCTACAACAGGTGGAAAGCTAAAAGTATCTTCTAAAAAAATTCTAAAAAATTACAAACGTATTAAAAAGATTAATCCTAAGAAAAATCTAGTTATCGGTTTTGGAATAACAACTAAAACTATAGCTTCACTAAAAAATACAGATGGATTAGTTGTGGGCAGCCAATTATGTAAAGAAATCACGAGATCCTTGAAATTACGTCAAAATCCTGTCACAAACTTAAGTAAAATGGTACATAATTTAAAAAGGAAAATCATTTGAACTGGATCACAAAATTTATAAAGCCAAAAATTGCTTCTTTATTTAAAAAAAAAACAGCTAATTCTGAACAGGTTTTGTGGACTACATGTGAATGTAAAAACTTAATTTACAAAGAAGACTTACAAAAAAATTTAAACTGTTGCCCTAAATGTGGAGCTCATCATAAATTAACTTGTAAGGAAAGATTTGAAACTTTTTTTGATGATAAAGTATTTGATTTAATTGTAACGCCACTACCTAAGGATGACCCAATTAATTTTATTGATAAAAAAAAATATACAGACCGACTTAAATTAGCGCGTAAAATAACTAATCAAAATGATGCTGTGGCTATTTCAACAGGTAGAATAAATGATATTATCGTAACTGTTGGAGCACAAGACTTTAGATTTATTGGTGGGTCATTTGGTGCTGCATCTGGTGAGGCATTTATTCACGGTATTCAGCATGCTATCGACAATAAAAACCCATTCATATTTTTTTCCTGCTCTGGCGGACAAAGAATGATGGAATCTTCTATTGCATTAATGCAAATGAGCAGGACTGTTCTTGCTGTAAACGAATTAAAAAAACATAATTTACCGTATATTGTTGTTTTAACCAATCCGACAACTGGTGGTGTTACAGCTTCCTGGGCAATGCTAGGAGATATTTTAATTGCTGAACCAAAAGCTACAATTGGATTCGCTGGTAGAAGGGTAATTCAGGACACTGTACGTGAAACACTTCCTGAAGAATTTCAAACCGCGGAATACGTTAAAGATCATGGTGGTATAGACCTTGTAATAGAACGACAGCATTTAAGAGATGCGATTGGTTCATTGCTAAGTGTTTTATTGAAAAAAGCAGAAACTCAGGTTAATACTGACACATCAAATGTTGTCACTCTCGAAAGATCTCTACAAAAATCTTCAAAAGCGTTATAGTCGTAAAATTAATTTAAACCTAGAGCGTATTCATAAAGTTTTAACTTCACTTGGTTTTCCACACTTAGAGTTAAAAAACCCTATTAATGTTTTGGGCAGTGATGGGAAAATGAGTACGTTAACATCTTTAAAATATTTTTTTTCAGCACATAAAAAATATACAACAACATTTACTAGTCCTCACCTTTATGACGTAAGACATAGATTTTGGCTCAAAGATAAATACATTACCTCAAGTGAAATTAAAAAATACACAAAAATCATTGAGTCTGCAGGAATAAATCTAACCTTGTTTGAGTTGTTGACTTGCGTTTATGTTTTAGCCGCTAAAAATAAGAAAAATATTAGCTATCATTTAATTGAGGCTGGTCTTTTATTTAAAAAAGACAGTACTAATTTGTGGACTGAACCTAGGGCACAAATAGTAACTAATATCAACTTTCAACATCAGGACTGGGTAAATCCAAAAACTTTAAGCGAGATATGTAAACAAAAACTAGATTCACTCTCTCAAAGAACAACTATTTATATAGGGAAACAAAAACCAGAAACCTTAAAAGTCATCAGGGACATTTTAAAAAATAACAAGAGTAAACAGATTTATGCCTCTAACTTTAAAGTTAAGAAAGTAAAAGACTACTATCTCTATCAAGATTCAAAAAATAGTATTCCTATTAAATCTAAATCTATTTACTCTGAGGGATTAATTGATAATTTAGCTTTAGCAATTAAAGTGGCATTAGATTTTGGTGTACCTAAAAAAACAATTGTCAAAACAATTCCTAAAATTCAATTTGAAGGAAGAGTCCAGTATCTTACAAGAGGAAGGTTTAAAAAATTATTGAGACCAAATGAAAAATTATTAATTGATGGTTGTCACTCTATAGCAAGTGCTGAAAATTTATATAATTATCTTAAAACTTTAAAGGAACCAATTTATGGTATTTGGGGTATGCAAAAAAATAAACTACCAGATCAATTTATTAGATCGTTTAATAAAATATTTGAAAAACTAATTACTGTTCCAATTTTAGGCGAACAAAATTCATTAAAAGTCGAAGAGCTAAAGAAAATAGGAGAAAAATATTTTCTAACTAGTTCAGCAAATAATGTTAAAACTGCTTTAAAGCAAATATCCTCAAAAGAGAAAAAAATAATCGTAATTTTCGGAAGTTTGTACTTAGTGGGAGAAGTTCTAGATAAGAATTAAATATTTTCTTTAATCCAAGAAATAATATTTGATTTTGTAGTAGCGCCAACTTTGGTTGCTTTTAATTGACCGTCTTTAAATAATAGCATAGTTGGAATTCCACGAATACCATATTTGGTTGGAGAATTTGGTTCTTCATCAATGTTGTGTTTAGCTATAACTACTTTGTCTTTCATTTCTTCTGAAATTTCTTCTAGTACTGGACCAATTTGTTTACAGGGTCCACACCACTCAGCCCAAAAGTCAACGACTGTTGGTATGGATGCTTTAACAACATCTGTTTCAAAACTTTCATCTGTAACTTTTTTTGTAGGCATTTATTTATAAATAAGTGTTTTTTAATTAAAGTCAACTAGACAG
>Ga0307986_10002353_pt1 | contig 13571 bp, 12 predicted proteins | sample EllFjometageno82_FD_203170 | JGI IMG/M metagenome (GOLD analysis project Ga0307986, IMG submission 203170) | Marine microbial communities from Ellis Fjord, Antarctic Ocean - #82 | ecosystem: Environmental > Aquatic > Marine > Unclassified | place: Southern Ocean | collected 2014-10-09
AAACTATAATTGTATAGTTGGCTTTTCAGGAAAAATAATAAACCAAGAAGATCTTATAAAAAGAAAAACTTCTTCAACAAAAATGCTTTTAATACATGGAGACCTAGATGTAACCGTTCCACCTACATTTTTATTAGAAGCAAAAGATTTTTTAATTAGAAATAATATTGAAATAGATACAAGTATGATAAAAAATTGTGAACACCATATTCCAGTTGAAGCGTCAAGTATTGCTTTAAAGTATATAAAAAATAATTTTTTAAATTTAATAAATATTTAATTAAAAAGAGCTATTTTCTAGTCATTGATTAAATAATTTAATTCAGTTAAACTTATTTCAATGATTAATTTAGATGAACAAAATCTTTCCCTAGAAAGATGTCCTGCATTAGTTTTAAATGCTGATTATAGACCTTTAAGTTATTACCCTTTATCTTTATGGAGCTGGCAAGATGTAGTGAAATCAGTTTTTTTGGATAGGGTAACAATAGTTAGTAATTACGATCGTGTAATAAGAAGTCCCTCACTTAATATGAAACTACCAAGCGTCATAGCTTTAAAAAGTTTTATTAGCCCTCAATCTAATCCAAATTTTACTAGATTTAATGTATTTCTAAGAGATAGATTTTCATGTCAATACTGTGGAAGTGGTGAAGAACTAACATTTGATCATTTGTTACCAAGGTCAAAGGGTGGACAAACTAACTGGAATAATGTTGTAACAGCATGTTCTGGCTGTAATGTAAAAAAAGGTGGAAGGCTACTTAAACATTCAGGAATGAAACTTAACCAAGAACCCTTTCAACCATCTACTGAAGATTTACACAGAAATGGTAAAAATTTTCCACCAAATTTTCTCCATAAAAGTTGGATGGATTATTTATATTGGGATGTTGAATTGGAAGCTTAGTTATACTTTCTCAGATATATTAATTGCAATTTTTGAACCAGTCTTAATTATTTTGTCTAAAATTGAATATATACCTTTTTTTGTGGCCCCTTCTTCATAAGCGATATCTTTATGATGTAACTCATCTTCTCTAAATTTTATAATTTTTTCTTTTAATTTTTTTTCATCATTTTCTAATTGTTTGATTTGACTCAAATAATGCTCATCTATAACCTCTTCAACTGATGCAGTACAAAGCATTGCAGCTTTTTTTCCCAATATAGTAGATCCAAAACCTAAACCAACACCTAGCAGATCCCATAGAGGTAAAAATTTTGTTGGTTTGATATTTCTTTTTTTAATTTCATTTTCAAAATAATCACAATGTTCTTTTTCATGAATTTTCATCTTTTCAATTATTTTTTTTAAATTATCATCTTTTATAAAAGTATTTAATGCTAACAATTGACCTTCATAAATTTTAATTGCACCTCTTTCCCCAGCGTGATCTACTCTTATGAATTCTTCTACTATATTTTTATTTGTTTTTTTCATAATCTAAAAAAAGTTTTATAGTTATGAGGCTCAATAATAAAGAAATAATAATATTAATAGTTGCAAGTGATAATCCAAAAATTTTAAAGGTAACATCTTTACAGCTTATTGTTTTTTCCTTTAATTGGTTTAAAAGCGATTCTTTGGTTAAAAAATCGTTTTCAACAACCAAATCACAAACTAAAGATTCCTTAATAAACCCCTGTTCAATCCCAAAATGATAAAAGGATATTAGAGTTGCTAAAAAAAAAATCAAACTAAGAATAATTAAAGAGATTCTTTCAAATTTTTTTAAAAACAAGCATAACGAAATAATTATTATTGCTGAGATATAGGGTATTCTTTCAATCAAACATAAGTTACACGGTTGGTGCCCTAATGAGTATTGAATGAAATAAGCTGTAAAAAGTGAAAAAATACTAAATAATAATATTACATTAAGAGATTTTTGGTTTTTAATTATAGGCATATTATTTAATAACAAAATATACTAAGCTGAAAATAGCTACAATTAAAATACCAAAAATTGTAAACCATTTTGAAGCACTAGTTTTCATAAATTCATTAAAAACGTCTCCAAACTTAAAAGACAAATAAGCAACAATAAAAAATCTTAGGCCTCTAGAAATAAGGCAAATAAAAAAAAAGATAAATAAATTAAAAGCAATCATGCCACTAGTTATTGTAAAAACCTTAAATGGTAGTGGTGTAAAACCAGCAAGAAATAACGTAGCTATCCAAATATAGCGACCATCTCCAATAGAAAATTTATATTTTAGTTGGTCAACATGATCTTCATAACCATAAAATTTAACAACATTATCTGCTATATCTGAAAAAGTTAAACCTATAAAATATCCCAGAAATCCTCCTAGGGTAGAAAATAGTGTGGCAATTAAAAAAATTTTAAAGTATTCATTTTTTTTGGCTATAACCATTGGAACAATCATGACATCTGGTGGGATAGGAAAAAAAGAACTTTCAACAAAAGATACTATTCCTAAAAATGTTTTGGAACTCTTGTGTGCAGCGAGTTTTAGAGATTTTTGATATAATTGTTTAATCATTTTTTGGTTTTAATACAATTTATGTTCTTATACTATTTATTTTTATAATATTAATAATAATACAAAAAAAGGGCGAATGGCGGAACTGGTAGACGCGCACGACTCAAAATCGTGTTTTGCAAGAAGTGAGAGTTCGATTCTCTCTTCGCCCACCAATATTTTATGGAAATAAATAAGATAAATAATTTATTAGAACTATTTTATTATCAATATCTAAAACAAAATAAGAATGATATTTTTTTAGAATCTTTAAAAGAACCAAGAATTAAGTATTCTTGGGAAGATGTTTTTTTAAGTATTATTAAATTATCTAAGAAAATTTCAAAATATATAAACAAACGTGATAGATGTTTAATCATTTCTGAAAATAGACCAGAATGGATGATAGCTGACCTTTCTATAATGTTATCAGAAGGCATAACAGTTCCTGCATACTCAACTTATACTGAGAGAGATTATGAATATATAATTGATGATTGTACACCTTCAATTATTTTTGTTTCAGACGAAATTCAATATAAGAAAATTAAAGACATAATTCCCAAAAAAAAATTTATAAAGAAAGTTATTATCTTTGATCCTATTGAAAATCTTAATGTTGATTTTAATTTAAATATAGAAGCTATTTTTAAAGAAAAAAATTATGAAACTGTAAGTTTTTTAGATCTAAAAATTTTAAGAAAAGACATTGCATGCATAATTTACACTTCAGGCACTCAAGGAAATCCAAAGGGAGTAATGTTAAGTCATGGAGGAATACTTAACAATTGTGAAGGTTCTTGCAATTTATTAAGACCAATAATTTCAAAAAAAACTAGGTTTTTAACTTGGTTACCATTATCTCACTCTTATGAACACACCGTTCAATTTGTTCAAATAGCTGTGGCAGCGAGAGTATTTTATGCCGAAAGTATAGATAAGTTAATAAAAAATATGAATGATTGTTCACCAGAAATAATGACAGCTGTTCCAAGGTTTTATCAAAACTTATATCAAAAAATTACAACCACTATTAATAAAACTACTGGTATTAAAAAAAGCCTAATTCAAAAAACAATTGATCTTGGTAAAAAAAAATTATTAAAAAAGCAACTTTCTATAGCTGAGATTTTTTTTGATTTTATTTGTGAAAAAATAGTAAGAAAAAAAATTAAAAAACAATTTGGGGGAAGTCTTAGGGCATTTGTCTCTGGTGGTGGAGCTTTAGATAAAGAGGTGGGTACATTTTTAAATTCAATTGGGTTACCAACATTACAAGGGTATGGACTGACTGAGACATCGCCAGTTGTTAGTTGTAATCCCATAGATGATATAAGAGTAGAAACAGTAGGACCACCGTTTAAGGGAAATTTAGTTAAAATAGCAGAAGATGGAGAAATAGTTGTAAAAGGAGAGAATGTTATGCTGGGGTATTGGAACAATGAAGAAGAAACAAATAAGATTTTAAAAAATGGTTGGTTAGCTACGGGTGATATTGGAGAATTTGATGGGAAATTTTTAAAAATAACAGATAGAAAAAAAGATATTATTATTACCCCAGGTGGAGATAATATTTCACCAGTCAAAATTGAAAATGATTTGAATAAATTAAACTTTATTGAGCAGAGTTTAGTTTATGGTGATGGTAAACCTTATTTAGTTTGCTTAATTACTTTAACTTCAGATTATACAAATATTAAAAATGATAAAATTAAAGAAGAAATAGATAAAGTTAATATAAATTTACCAAAAATAGAAAAAATAAAAAAATTTACTGTAATTAATACTCAATTTAAAATTGAAAATGGCATGATGACACCAACTTTAAAATTAAAAAGATATAAAATTATACAAAAATATAAAATAGAATTAGAAAAATTATATTAAAAATTATAAAAATCTTTTTTAAAACAGTTTATTACGCGCATAAACGTTAACTTTTTTAATTAATAAAAAATTAAATAAAAAAAATTTTTTTTTAAAGAAATCACAAAAAAATTATGTTTAATTAAAGAATTGACATCAGTTGCATAAAAAAATAAAAATAAAGTAATAACGAATCACTATGATTCGTTTAACTTAAACAGGGAGCTAAAGATGGCTAAAGCTAAAAAAAGAAAAGCTGCAAAGAAAACGAAGAAAAAAGCTAAAAAGGCTAAAAAAAGAAGAAGATAGTTTAGTATTCTTTTTAATAAGAAACGCTTCTCATGACATTGGTGTTGTGTGAAGCGTTTTTTTTTATTCTGTTATTTGTTCTTCAGGTTTAATAATTGGTTCAGGCGCTGATATGGATTCAGCAGATGTTTTTGAAGTGTTAGCTATAGCTTTAGTTTGATTTTCAAGATTTCTTTTTAATGCTTTATCCAATTTTTTTTGTGTATCCTCTAAAGATACTCCAAGTATTATTTGAAATTCAGACAAAATTCTTTCATAAGCTTTTTCAAATAGTTGTCTTTCGCTATAAGATTGATCTACCATGAGATCATCGCCCTTATTTAAATCTCTGACAACCTCTGCTAATTCATAAATTTTACCAGATGAAATTTTAGCTTCATATTCTTGAGCTCTTCTACTCCACATAGACCGTTTTATTTTTGGCTTACTTTTTAATATCGTAATACACTTATTAACCTGATTTATTGAAGCAAGTGGTCTAAGATGAGATTGTTTATTTATTGGTACCATTCCGTTTGCTTTATCTTTTTCAAACTTGAGTACGTAAGTTTCCACATCAATTCCACCGATGCTAATTTTCTTAAATTCAGTAATTTGCCCAACACCGTGTTTTGGATACACAACATAATCTTTAACTTTATATTCTTTTTTTGCTGTTTCCTGTTTTTTTACTTTTTTTATTTCAGGTTTTATTTCATTACTTTTAGATATTCTTAAATTATCGGTTTTGGCTTCTATTTTTTCAGGAATATTTTTTTTTGATATTGGTTTTAATTTTTTTAATTTTTTGATCTTTTTTATTTTTTTTATAACTTTTTTACTAGTTGCTTTTTTCTTTAGCACTTTAGTTTTAGGTTTAGGTTTAGGTTTTTTTAAAGGACTTTTTTTAAATGTTTTCTTTAAAATATTTTTCAAACTTATTTTCTTCATTTTTATATTTTTCATGATCCACAGGAGGATCTTTTTTTTCGCTTATGTTTGGCCAAATTTCTGAATATTTTGTATTCACTTCTAACCATTTTTCACTGCCAGCTTCCGTATCAGTTACTATAGCATCCACTGGGCACTCTGGCTCACAAACGCCACAATCTATACACTCATCAGGTTTAATTACAAGCATATTTTTTCCTTCATAAAAACAATCAACCGGGCAAACTTCAACGCAGTCCATCATTTTACACTTAATACATTTGTCATTTACTAAGTATGTCATTTTGAAAATTCTTTTTTTATTCTTTCTTTTATATTTCCCATTATTTTATTATCTATATACAGTAAACCAGCCAATCTTCTCATCAAATTTGTCTCATACATATCTGCATTTTTATTTGAATAAATAATTTCCCATAAAGCTTCAATAATTTGGATCTTATATGAGTTAGATAAAGACTTTACTTCTTTTGTAAAGTCTAGAATTTGGTTCGAATTTTCTTCGTTAAGCTCTGCCACATCCATTATTTTGTTAATTTCAGAGTCTTTAGCACCCAATTTAACTAAAGTTTTTTGAATTATTAGTTTTTCATCATTAGTATAAATTTCATCAATTTTAGCCGCATGTATTAATAAAGATGCAACTTTGGATAAAAAATTATTATTAACAATTATGCTTTTGTCTTTTGATTTAAAAAAATTAATCATTAACTAAAATTAATATTTTTTAAGACTTTAAATGGACTATCTTCTTCACTTTTATTTTTGAATATTTTTTTGGTCTTTTCTTTTTCTGGGCTATATTGAAAATATATTTCATTATTTTTTTCATAGCTTTTATATTTCATTTTTTGAATAAGTTTTTTAAAATTATCCTTACTACAACCGAGTAAATTAAGCATTTCAGGAATAAGTTTTATTTCTTTTTTTTTATCTGTGTTTGCATTAATAATTTGAACAAATAGTCTTTCTAAAATATCTATTCTTACAAAATATTGATCAAAACTTTCAAAACCACAAAGAAGCATAAAATTTTTATTATTAAAATTTTTATCTTCTAAAAAATTTAAGCCAAAAGTAGGGGGTGTCAAATTAAAATATTTTTGATGAAAATTTTTCCATAATAACGTTCTTAAAGAAACTGCTTCCGGCTTTAATAATCTAAATAAAAAAACATGATATCTTCCAAATTTAACACCCAAATCTCTTAAAACTTTTCTTTCCTCTTGACCAAGTTTTTTTAAATATTCAGCAACGTTCTCTCTTTTAATAACACCATTATTTTCATACAGTTGGTAAGCTAAAGCCTTAATAGATGAATTGCTTTCTTTTAAATTTTTTAAATCAATCAAACTTTTTAGTACAAAATTAATTTTTTCTTTAATCCATTTTTCAATAAATTCAGATAATTTTTGTTTATCTGAATTTTCTAAGATATCGTCTACTATTAAAAATAATTCAGGATTTAAGTAATCTTTCCCTGCCATTAATTTAGCAATAGGAAAATTTTTCCAATAAATTTTAAAATCATCTTTTATTTCAATTAAGCTTGTTTCTATAATTGATTGAATTCTTTTTTGAAGTTCTGGACCAACAGTTTGTCTGGCAGCTTTTTTAAGTGATTTAATATCTGTTTCAAGAGCTCCAGTTTTTAGGTCTAATTCAAACCTTAATCCTTTTAAATTACCAATAAACTGTTCATCTATTATTACTTTATCATCTTCCATTATTTCAGTTTTAAAATCCATGTCTTGCTTCAATCCTCTTGCAAGGATGCTAGCTCTTTTATCAATAAAAGTTTTTGTAAGTTCTTCATGTAATCTGTCAGATAATTTATCTTCTAATAGTTTTGTTTTTTCAATCCAATAACTTTGATTCTCAACCCAATTAATTTTATTTGAAACATATGACCAAGTCCTAACATTTGCAATTCTATTTGATAGAGAATCCACATTTCCCTCTAATTTGTCTAATTTCATTAGCTGTAATCTCATATAATCACTAGTAATTTTACCTTCCTTACCATTTAAGAAACTAAAAACTTTACTAACAACTTCGAGGTGATTGCCATAGGTTTTTTTTACAAAATCAGGTATCTGACAGCATTCCCAAAGTAATTCCAATGTTTCTTTACTATTTTTAATATTGTGACTTTCCATATCTTTTAAAAAATATTTTAAAAGGCTCTCATCCTCACATTCATGTATTTTACGTAGCCAATCTTTCTTAGGTTTTTCATCAAGTGACTTAATTAGACTTAGAGCATTATTAAAGTTTAAATTAGAGTTTCTCCAAAACAATATTTTAATTTTTTCAAACTTATGATTTTCAAGTAGTTCGACATCTTCTGGATTAACCTCTTTACAATCACCTGTTATTCCAAAACTTCCATCATTTAAATATCTTCCAGCTCTCCCTGCAATTTGTCCAATTTCTGATAGATTAAGTCGTCTTAATTTTTTTCCATCAAATTTTTTTAAATTTGAAAAAAAAACATTTTCTAAATCCATATTAATGCCCATTCCGATTGCATCTGTTGCAACAAGAAAATCAACATCTCCAGATTGGTACAACTGAATTTGAGCATTTCTTGTTTTGGGACTTAGTGAGCCCATAACAATTGCTGCACCACCTTTTTGTCTTCTTACTAGTTCAGCAATTGCATAAACTTCTTCGGTGGAGAAGGCAATTATTGCTGTTTTTCTATTTATTCTTGAAATTTTTTTATGACCGATATATGAAAGTTTAGAAAGTCTATCTCTATTTATAAACTCAGTATCTTCACCAAGTTTATCAACTATATTTTTTATTGTACTTGACCCCATAAACATTGTTAATTTTTCTCCTCGAAGATTTAATAATCTATCAGTAAAAATATGACCTCTTTCATGATCGGCACACATTTGAATCTCATCTATTCCAACAAAATCTAAGTGTTTATTAATTGGCATTGACTCTACTGTACAAAGAAAATATTTGGCATTTGCAGGTATTATTTTTTCTTCACCTGTAATCAATGCAACTTTATCTAAGCTTATTTTCTTAATAATCTTGTCATAAACTTCTCTTGCAAGTAGCCTTAGGGGAAATCCTATCATACCCGAATCAAATGAAAGCATGGTCTCAATTGCAAGAAAGGTTTTCCCAGTATTTGTAGGACCAAGAACAGCTGTAATTTTATTTTGTGACATTTCTATTAATGGTACCTCTAATTTTTCTTACACCACATATTGTTACTCTTAAAGAACAAAAATAGACTAAAACATGACCGAATCGCAATGTCAGAAGTTCTCATTTATTCATTATTTTTTTTTAGGTTAACATAGTTAAAAATAATTCTGTATTAATATTTTATAATAAAATTATGGGAAAAAAATTGTGGGAAGCCTCATTAAGCCAGAAAAGAAATTCTCTTTTATATAAATATGAAAAATTTATTTCTAAAAAATTTAATAAAAAATTTAATGGGAAATTTAATAGTAAATATGAAGATATTTTAAGATGGAGTATTAAAAACCCAGGAAATTTTTGGAGCTCTATTTGGGATTTTTTTAAAATTAAGGGAATTAAGAGTAAAATAAAAATACAAAAATCAAAAATCTTTTATAAAAATATATTTTTACCTAATTCGAAATTAAACTTTGCAGAAAATTTACTTTCTAAAAATAATAAAGATAAAGCAATAACGTTTATAAGTGAGAATGGTTTTAGAAAAGAAAGAAATTGGCACGATCTAAACGTTAACGTGAACAAAGTATCTAAATTTTTAAAAAATATTAAAATTAAAAAAAAAGATAGAGTTGTGGCATACATGCCTAATTCCATTGAAACAGTAGAGGCATTTATTGCCGCTTCCTCATTAGGAGCAATATGGTCATCTTGTTCACCTGACTTTGGAATCCAAGGTGTAATAGAACGTTTTTCACAAATTAACCCTAAAGTTTTATTTGTAATAGATAAATATTTTTATAATGGAAAATCAATAAATGTTTTAGAAAGAGTTCCCCAAATTTTAAAAAAGATATCTTCTATTAAGCATGTTGTTATTGTTAACTATCCAGGAGAAAAATATTTAAGTAATAAATATAAATTTAAAAAAATAAAAATATTCAAATGGAGTGAATTAATTAAAATAGAATCTAAAAATATTAGATTTTCTAAGTTTGATTTTGAGCAAGAACTTACAATTCTTTATTCAAGTGGAACTACTGGAAAACCAAAATGTATATGTCACAGGAGTGGAGGAGTTTTACTTCAACATAGAAAAGAACATCAACTTCATTGTAATATTAAAGAAGGAGATAATGTTTTTTATTTTACTACATGCGGATGGATGATGTGGAACTGGTTGGTGAGTGTCTTAGCTTCAAAGGCATCAATTATTTTGTTTGATGGTTCACCAATGTATAAAAAAGAAGATTTATTATTAAAAATTGCTGAAAAAGAAAAGATTACTTTATTAGGAGTTAGTGCAAAATATATCGATGCTCTTAGAAGATTTAAACCAACTCTAAAATATAAATACAAGTTATCAAAATTAAGAACAATTTGTTCTACTGGTTCTCCATTATCAAGTGATGGGTTTAAATATATTTATGAGAATATTAAAAAAGATGTTCACTTATCGTCCATATCTGGAGGCACAGATATTATCTCTTGTTTTGTGCTAGGTAATTTATATCAACCAGTAATGTTAGGGGAGATCCAAAATAAAGGATTAGGTTTAGATGTTAATATTTTTAATGATAAGGGAAAACCGATAAAGAATAAAAAGGGAGAGTTGGTTTGTCGAAATCCTTTTCCATCAATGCCTTTAAAATTTTGGAACGATAAAAGTGATGCTAAATTTAAAAATGCATATTTTAATATTTTTTTAAACACTTGGCATCATGGTGACTATGCTGAAATTAAAAAAAGTGGGGGCTATATTATTCATGGAAGATCAGACACCACACTTAATCCGGGAGGGGTAAGACTTGGAACAGCTGAGATATATTCTGAGGTAGAAAAGTTTAAAGAAATAAAGGAGTCTATTGTTGTTGGGCAAACATGGGATAATGATATTAGAATTGTTCTATTTATAGTTTTAAATCCAAAATATGAATTGAATGAAGATTTGTTAAAAAAGATTAAAGTACAAATTAAAAAAAATGCATCCCCAAGACATGTGCCGGCTAAAATTATAGTAGTTAACGATATTCCAAGAACAAAAAATGGAAAAATAGTTGAATTAGCTGTAAAAAATATAATAGAGGGAAGCGAAATTAAAAATAAAGAAGCGCTGGCAAATCCAAAAGTTTTAGATCAATATAAAGAATTAGAAGAATTAAATTATTAAATGATAAAAGATATAGTTAAAGATTTAAAACCATCATCTACTCTAAAAATTAATGAAATTTCTAGGCAGCTAGAAGATAAAGGAGAAAAAATTTTTAAATTTGGATTTGGTCAATCTCCATTTCAAATACCATTAGATATTGTTAATGAGTTAAAAAATAATGCCTATCAAAATAAATATTTACCAATGCAAGGTCTTAAAGAACTTAGAGAGGCTATTGCTAAATATACATCAACTAAAAAAGGTTATAATTATAAATCTGAAAATGTAATTATTGGTCCAGGGTCAAAAGAATTAATGTTTCTGCTACATGTTATATTTAATGGCGATATAATATTACCTGCACCAAGTTGGGTTTCTTATGCCCCGCAAGCAATTCTTGGAAGAAATAAAATTCAACTAATTCAAACAAAAAGAGAAAACAATTGGTTTCCAACAGGATCAGAAATTGAAGAAGTTATTTTAAAAGATAAGAATAAAAACTATCTATTATTTTTAAATTCACCAAATAATCCATCTGGTCAGATTTGTGAAAATTTGGAAGAAATTAGTGAAATTGCTAAAAAATATAACTTAATTATCTTATCAGATGAAATTTATTCTGAGTTAAGTTTTGAAGAAAATTTTCAATCTATTTCTAGTTTTTGTCCTGAAAAAACTATTATAAGCACAGGTTTAAGTAAATGGTGTGGAGCAGGAGGATGGAGGTTGGGTCATTTTATAGTACCAGAATCCTTAAATATTTTAAAAAATTCAATTAATGCACTCGCAAGTGAAACATTTTCAGCTGTAAGTGCACCAATCCAATATGCTGCAATTACCGCTTATACAAACAATCATAACGAATATATAATTAGTTCTAAAAATATTCTTAAAGCAGTTGGTAATTATGTTTATGAAAATTTAAAATCAAACAAGATCTTAATTAATAAACCACAAGGTGGCTTTTATCTTATGCCAGAATTTTTAAATAAAAAATTTAATACATCATCAGAAATGTGTGACAATATTTTAAAAGAGACAAGTGTAGCATTATTACCGGGATCAGATTTTGGTTTTGATAAAAATAAAATGTTGGCTAGACTAAGTTTTACAGATTTTGATGGTCAGAATTTTATGAAACGTACCCAGAGAGAAAAAATAATTGATAATGATTTAATTTTAAAATTTGCGCCAAAAATAGTCGAGGGTGTTAATAAGTTAAAAAAATGGTCTGAATCAATATAAAAACCGCCTATACATACCCCTTCGATTGCTGTTAGAATTAATTAATAAAAATAACGATATAGAGGAGAAAACATGAAAAAAATAATAACATCTCTATCAAGTGCTCTACTAATCTTTGTTGCATCTTTATCTTTTATGGGTGTTGCAAAATCTGCAGAGTTCTTCACGATAGGAACAGGTGGACCAACTGGAGTATATTTTCAAACTGGTAACGCAATTTGTAAAATGCTGCATAAATCAGCTATTGCTAAAGAACATGGAAGAAAAAAAGGCATAGATAAAGCTTACAGATGCACTGCGCCTTCAACTGGTGGATCAAATTATAATATTGGTCAAATCGCTGCTGGAGAATTTCAATTTGGTGTAGCTCAGTCTGACTGGCAATATCACGCTGTAAATGGAACAAGCAAATGGGAAGGTAAACAGTATAGCAATTTAAGAGCTGTATTCTCAGTGCATAATGAACCTTTTCAAATTTGGGCAAGAAAAAAAGCAAAAGTAAAAGATTTTGCTGGGCTTAAAGGAAAAGTTGTAAACATTGGTAACGCTGGTTCAGGTCAAAGAGGAACTATGGAAGTGCTTATGGATGCAATGGGAGTTGATAATAGTTTCTTTAAATCAACTACTGAATTAACTTCATCTGAGCAAGTAAAAGCCTTGTGTGATGGTAAAATTGATGCTTTTGGTTATTCGGTAGGCTTTCCAAATGGAGCTATGGAGAATGCAGCTTCTTGTGGAGCAAAAGCTTTACCAATTAACCTTAAAGGTTCTGAAGTTCAGGGTTTAATTGACGGTGCTGCTTATTATGCACAAGCTGTAATACCTGCGGGTACTTACACAGGACAGAAAAAAGATGTAACTACTTTTGGTGTTAAAGCTACTGTAGTAACTTCAGCTGATGTTTCTGATGAGCTTGTATACCTAGTTGTTAAAGCTGTGATGGAAAATTTTGATGACTTCAAAAAACAACATCCTGCTTTTTCTTCTTTAAAAAAAGAAGATATGATAGCTGCTGGTTTGTCAGCTCCATTACACCCAGGTGCAATCAAATATTATAAAGAAGCTGGATTAATGTAATTCAACTACTTAATTAAATTAAAAGGCCTGATATATTTATCGGGCCTTTTTTTTGTTATAGAGTATCTTTTTAAATATGAATCAAAACATTAATGATAAAGTAGAAAGTAAGATTAGTGAGGATTTATCTCCAACTAGAAATCTTACTGGGCTACATTTAAAAATTGTTGGAAGTATTGCGATTATTTGGTCATTATTTCAACTTTGGTATGCTTCTCCATTTCCTTTTATGCTTGATATTGGAATGTTTAAAGGACTTCCTGCTAGAGCTATTCATCTAGGTTTTGCTTTAACCTTAGCTTTTTTAATTTATCCAATTTCTAAAGGAAAAAAA
>Ga0307986_10002354_pt1 | contig 13570 bp, 13 predicted proteins | sample EllFjometageno82_FD_203170 | JGI IMG/M metagenome (GOLD analysis project Ga0307986, IMG submission 203170) | Marine microbial communities from Ellis Fjord, Antarctic Ocean - #82 | ecosystem: Environmental > Aquatic > Marine > Unclassified | place: Southern Ocean | collected 2014-10-09
CCGAAGGCGACCACGTTGGTAAGCCCGTGGTGTTGGCCCCATTCCAGAAGGAATTTATTCTAGCGGTTTACGATAACCCGCACGTCACCGACACCGCCATCTTGTCAATCGCACGAAAGAACGCCAAGACTGGCACGATAGCTTTTATCCTACTGGCGCATATCATTGGGCCGGAAGCCAAACAGAACAGCCGTATTGTCAGTGGCGCTATGAGCCGGGAACAGGCCGCCGAGGTTTATAACCTGGCATCAAAGTGTGTTCTGATTTCGCCAAAGCTCCGCGACAAGATTCGGATTATACCGTCGAGCAAGAAGCTGGTGGGCCTTCTAATGGGCGTGGAATACCAAGCGATCAGCGCAGAGGGTAAAACAGCCCACGGCAAAAGCCCGATCCTGGCAATCCTCGACGAGGTGGGACAAGTACGCGGGCCGCAATCTGATTTCATCGATGCCATTACCACGGCCCAGGGCGCATATGAGCAACCGCTGCTAATCTACATTAGTACCCAAGCCGCAACAGATGCAGATCTGTTCAGCATATTGATCGACGATGCCAAGAAGAACAAACCCAAAAAAACCGTGTGCCATGTTTACGCAGCCGACAAAGACGGTGAGCTGCTAGATAAAGCACAGTGGTTAAAAGCAAACCCGGCGCTGGGATTGTTCAGGTCAATGTCAGACATGGAAAAGCAGGCAGACAAAGCAAACCGCATGCCGAGCTTTGAAAACACGTTCCGCAACCTAAACTTAAACCAGCGGGTCAGCACCATGTCGCCGTTCGTTTCTAAGACGGTTTGGGATCTTAACGGCCGTGCTATAATAGCCGAACGCGGCATTGAATGGTTCGGCGGATTGGATTTATCGGCGCGCACGGATTTAACCTCATTCGTGGTGCTGGGTATTAACCCAGACGGCATGATGGTCACAGAGTCATACTTCTGGACGCCAGAGATTGGGTTACTAGACCGGGCCAAAGTTGACCGGCAGCCGTATGACGTATGGGTGCGCGAAGGTTATCTGCGAACAACGCCAGGCGCGACAGTGGATTACGGATTTATTGTGCGGGAAATTGCCGAGATTATCAGCGACAAGAATCTGGTTTCGTTAGCTTTTGATAGGTGGCGCATCGATGTATTTAAAAAAGAATGTGAGCGGGAGGGCATTAACCTACCGCTTATTGAGTTCGGCCAAGGCTTCAAGGATATGTCGCCTGCTATCGACGCACTCGAAGCGGCGTTGCTTAATGATAAAATTGCGCACGCAATGCAGCCTGTTCTAACAATGTGCGCGGCAAATGCGGTGATAACAAAAGACCCGGCAGGAAACCGCAAACTAGACAAACACAAAGCGACAGGGCGCATCGATGGCATGGCTGCTTTGACTATGGCGATTGGTGTGTTAAACTCCACAGTTGAAGCGCCAGAAGCGCTTTCTCCGTGGGAAGATTCTAATTATAGTATCATGGGTTAATTGAATGGCATGGTTTAAGAAAACGCCCGAAGTAAGATCAATGGAAAATCCAAATTATCCGGTGACGGCGCAAGCCATAAACTGGGGCGGTAGTGCAGTCGCTGGCGTTAACGTTACGCTTGAAAACGCTCTTACTGTCCCCGCCGTCTGGGCTGCCGTAGAATTTATCTCCGGCACTATCGCAAGCCTCCCTCTTAATGTCTACGAAAAAACAGCAACCGGTCGCGTTAAAATGACATCGGGTTTGCAGACTGTTATCCATGACGCGGTGAATGAGGAAACCAGTTCTTTCGATTGGCGCAAATATACGTTTGAGCGCATCCTAACCGGTGGTCGCTCAATAACTTATATCGAGCGATCCAATGGGAGAGTGGTTAATCTTTGGCCGATGGATCCTGCCGACGTTACTATTAAGCGATCTTCAAACCGCAAGACATACGAGTACAGCCCTGGCGGTGACGCCAAGCCTGTGACCTATGCGGCCAGCGAAATTATCGACATCTTCTTTTCGGTTGAGTCTGACGGCATTACATCAATAAGCCCTATCTTAACCAATAAAGATGCCATCGCCTTGGCAATCGCTGCAACGAATTACGGATCCAAGTTTTTCAATAATGGCGGCGTGCCTCCGTTCGTAATGACTGGCAACTTCCAAACCGGGTCAGCATTGAACCGCGCCTCCAATGATTTACAGAATGCGATTCAACAGCAGACTAAAGAAAACCGTTTAGCGTTAACGTTACCGGCTGGCCATGAGATTAAGCCAATTGGCGCAGACCCTGAAAAGTCGCAGCTGGTTGACCTAAAGCGATTCCAAGTTGAAGAAATTGCGCGTATCTATTCTTTGCCACCAGTGTTCCTGCAAGATCTAACGCACGGCACGTTCAGCAATACAGAGCAGCAAGACCTACACCTTGTGAAACATACGCTCCGCCGCTGGATAACACAGGTTGAGCAAGAGATGAACCTGAAGCTGTTCGGTCGCGATGAGGCGAAATTCTACGTTGAATTTAACCTTGATGGCCTGCTACGTGGTGACTTCTCTACTCGAATGAGTGGATACGCAACCGGTATTCAGAACGCTATCCTGACGCCGAACGAGGCGCGGGCACAAGAGAACCGCCCAGATAAAGATCTGGGCAACGATTTATTAGTCCAGGGCGCCACGGTGCCGCTTGGACAGCAGAAGATGGGTGACACAAATGTCTAAAGAAATCAGATCAGGTGAACCGGTCGAGATACGGGCAGAAGGCGATACAATTAGCGTAAGTGGATACGCTGCTGTTTTCAATTCCGAAACTATCATTGGCGGTTCATACCGTGAGCAAATTGCACCCGGTGCCTTTGCTGATGCTATTGGCCGCGATGATGTTATGTTCCTTATCAACCATGACGGCCTGCCTATGGCACGCACCAAGTCAGGCACGCTAACGCTGGCAGAAGATGAACGCGGCTTATATATGTCTGCTGAGTTGGATTCTACCGACCCTGATGTGCGTGCAATTGTTCCGAAAATGAAGCGTGGCGACTTGGATAAAATGAGTTTCGCTTTTATGCCAGAGGTGCAGAGCTGGGATGATTCGGGCGATATGCCTTTGCGAACTATTCGACAGGCTAGTCTTTTCGATGTTTCAATCGTTACGTATCCGGCTTACCAGGATACCGACATCGGTCTACGTTCGCTGAGCGAATTTAGATCGGCGCAAGAAACTAAAGAAATAGAAAGCAACCCTGAAGCAATTGCCGCTCGGTTGCGCATGAAATTGGCATTGAGCCAATAATAATCGGCGGTTCCCGCTAGTTATTGCCATCAAATCGCCCTTTGGCAGGGCATCAAAAAAGGCTTTAAAAATGGAAAATATCATCAAATTGCGGGAACAAATGGCTACCCTAGCCACTGAAGCCCGTTCACAACTTGATACAATCACAGACGCTACCGAGTCAAGCCGTGCTAAAGAAATCGAAGCACGCTTTGACGCAATCATGGTTGACCATGACAAGATCGGCGCATCTGTTGAGCGTGAAGTAAAACTTGCAGACGCTGAAGCCCGTGCAGTCGAATCCCGCCGCCCTAATGCTGGTGAAGCTGTTGCCGTTGCAGAAGCTCGCAAGTCGACCCCAGAATATAAAGAAGTTTTCACTAAGCAGTTGCGTTTTGGTTCTGCTGAGCTTGATTCTGAAGAACGTTCAATTCTGCTGTCTGGAAAAGTTGAAGGCCGAGCGCAGTCTACTACCCCAGGCTCTGCTGGTGGCTTTACTGTACCAGAAGGCTTTAGCGGCGAGATTGACCAGCAGATGGCAGTATGGGGTCCAATGTGGGATGCTGCAATTGTTCGCGAATTGTCCACTTCAACAGGTAATGCATTGCCGTGGCCTACAGTTGACGACACCGCCAAGTCTGGCCGTATCAAAGCTGAAAATGCTGGCGTTGATGATGATGGAACCGATGACGTTGTTTTTGCTGAGAAGATTCTGAATTCTTACGTTTACGACACTGGCATGGTTCGAGTTCCAATTGAATTGCTGCAAGACTCTGCTTTCAACATTGAGGCCCTGATGGGTGATTTGTTCGGTGAGCGTTTGGGCCGAGCTGCTAACACTGCTCTGACCACTGGTACTGGTTCTGCCCAGCCTAATGGCATTGTAACCGCTTCCGGCGCTGGCATTACCGCTGCCGGTGTTGCAGCTGTAACCGGTGATGAGCTCATTGATCTGTTCCACAGCGTTGACCCTGCCTATCGTATGTCTCCTAAATGTCGTTGGATGTTTAACGATTCTACCCTGGCAGCTATCCGTAAGCTGAAAGACGGCCAAGGCAACTACCTCTGGACCATGGGCGATGTTCGCACAGGTGAGCCAGATCAGTTCCTGGGCAAGCAGTACAGCGTAAACCAAGCGATGGCATCTTTGGGTACTGGCAACAAGCCTGTTATCTTCGGTGACTTTTCACGTTACGTAGTCCGCAAAGTTCTGGGTTACCAGATGCTTACATTGCGTGAGCGTTTTGCTGAAAACTTTCAGGTCGGCATGGTTGGCTTTAAGCGTTTCGATGGTAACTTGCTTAATGCAAATGCCGTGAAGCACTTGGTTAACGCCTAAATAATAGCGCCCAGAAATGGGCGCTTTTTTAAAGGATTCAAAGCAATGCTTATCAAATTGTTAGTTAGTCGTGCCGGCGTCAGCTTTTCACAGATCGCCGGTGAGATTGTAGAAGTGGAGAACGCCGAGGCACTGCGCATGATTAGCGCTGGTCAGGCTGAAGCCGCAAAGAAAGAAACCGTTGTTGAAACCGCAACCAAAAAATTTAAAGGTAAAAAATGAATCTTTTAGTCACGTTAATTACAGCAGCCGCAGCGCAACCCGTTAGTGTCGCTGAGTGCAAATCCGATCTTCGGATTGACGCAGGCGTGACTATTGAAGACGATTTAATATCTGATTACATCGACGCGGCTGCGCGGTATTGCTCCGAGGTTACGGGCCGAAAGCTAATTTCCGAAACATGGAAATATGGCATTGGTAATGAGCCGGGTAAATTTGTCGCGACGCCGTTTAAGCCGGTTTTTAATTCGTTTCAGCCGATTAAGCTACCATTCACGCCAGTATCTGAAATTGTCGAGGTTCAATACTATGACCTAGACAACGCTTCTCAGACGCTAAACTTGGCTGATTTCTATCTGTACAATTACGACCAAAGCTCTGACCTTGCGCCGATTTTGAATTATGCTTGGCCTTCTTTCTATGAGCGACGAGACGCCCTAAACATAACGTTCACGACAGGCTATGGCGCAACCGGTGCTGACGTACCAAGCAACATAAAGCGCGCCATACGGCTTCTTGTGGCGCACTGGTATGAGCAGCGAATGGCCGTTACCGTTGGTCAGTCTGCTATGCCTATTCCGTTCGGTGTTGACGCAATGTTAAACGTGGACCGCACCGGCTGGGTGGCATAATGTTTAGACCTGGTGAGCTAGACCAGCGCGTTACAGTGCAGCGGCAGACGCTTACGCAAGATGGGCTCGGTGGTGATACGTTAGCATGGGTTGATCAGGGCGCTTACTGGTGCCACGTTCGGCCACTGTCGGGTCGTGAAGCCACAGGGTTTGACCAGTTGCAGGGTGAAGCGTCTTATATGTTCGTGTTCCGCAATGGCATCTCATTGCTAGACTCTGACCGACTAGACTGGCAAGGCGATCAGTACAACATTACATTGAGAAAGCAGCCGAAAAGCCGGGCACTGTATTTAGAAGTCACAGCAGAGCGTGGGGTGGCGCAATGAGTTTAAAGGGTGATTACTCCCGGAACATACAAATACTTGGCCTTGAAAACGTCAACAAGATATTGAGCGAGCTAATACCAAGAGAGGCTAATAACCTGTCGAAAGCGATGGTGTTCGGCTTTGCCCAGCAAGCCTCGAAATTAGTTAAGAAGCGTGCGCCAGTTGGCAGTAGAAGCAACCGCGGCAATCTCAAGAAGGCCATTAAAGCCAAGCGGATAAAGTCTGCCCCAGGATACCCAAAAGCGAAAGTGGTTATAACCAAAGGCATCCGGGCAAAAAATGACGCGTTCTACTGGCGCTTTGTAGAATACGAAATTGGCGGCAAACATCCACAGAGTGCGCAACCGTTTGTTAGGCCCGCCATCTTAGAATTTAAAGCCCAGATGGATGGCATGGTCGACCAGGTATTCACCCAAAAGCTAGCAGGTGCTGTGAAGCGGGCAAAGAAGAGGGCGGCGAAACGTGGCTAGTTTTGAGACGGCAGTACAGAAAGCGATATATGAAAAACTTATTGCGAATGCTGATATAATTAGCAATGCAATACCGGTTTATGATGCTGTCCCGCAACCCGTTACGGTTGAAAATACAGACTTCCCATACATCGTTATTGGCGATGATAGTCACGCGGCGTTTGATACCGATACTGAAAACATGAACATGGTGTCAATTACGATTGATACCTGGAGCCGATACCGAGGCCGAGCAGAAACTAAAGAAATACAGGGTTATATTTACAACAGTTTACAGCGGGCAGCACTGAGTCAGCCAGGCTTTAAATTTGTAACTATAATGCAAACAGCATCTGAGTCGTTTTTAGACTCTGACGGTTTGACCCGCCATGGTGTTCAAACATTTACTTTAATAATCGAGGAGATTTAACATGGCCGCAGCAGCATCACGTGACCTAATCATAAAGAAAAACGCTATCCGCTGGTTGGGCATTACTTCCAAGGGCGTTAGCATTGCAAAAGAAGCTATCGACATTACTTCGGACGAAGATAATGGCTATCGGACCTTGCTTGATGACGTTGGCAGTAAAACCCTGGACATTAGTTTCAGCGGCGTTACTAAAGACACCACTATCCGCACGCTGATAAACACTGATGGTTCGCAATTGTATACCGACATCACTGTTGAGTTTCCACCAGTCGGTTCACAAGCTGCCGGTGATACCATTAGCGGCAGTTTCTTTTTGAACAGCGTTAGCGAAACCGGCGGTGATTCAAACGGCACAATTAGTTTTGACGGTGCTTTGCAGTCGTCAGGCGAATGGACCTATACGGCGGGCGTTTAATGTTTGACGGATTGGACGTAGAATTTGAAGGCAAAAAAGGCCGTGTAGATTCTCGTCGGATCATTGAGCTGCTTTCTATTTTAGAGAGCAGCCCAAGCGACCCGAACCGAGTGCGTGAGGAAGAGCCAGAAACTTTTAACATGGGCCGAAATAAAGTGGCCATTGTTTATAATAAGATTCTGCGCTTTGCCGGTATTAATGTTTTTGATATGGATGTTGCAATTAAGCTTAGATCTGATGTGGATTTTGTTAAACAGGCATACAGCGACATTGGCAAAATTTTAACAGCACTCCGACCGCCTGAAGATTACGCGCCGCAGGTATCAGAAGACCCAAAGCCAAAAGCCAAAGCTCGAAAAAAGAAAAGCGCGGAACAGTAGAGATTGCTTTTATAGCCGCCATTCAGATGGGCATGAGCCCGTCTGATTTTTGGACAATGCGGCCTTGTGAGTTTTGGTGGTGGATGAAAGCGAAAAACCCTGACGCATTTAAAGAGCCTCAAAAAGCACGACTACTTAGATTACTAGAGGACGGTTTTTAATGGCCAGCAATGAAGACATAATTTTTAAATTTGGTGCTGATGTTGGGCCATTAAAAAAAGGCACTAAGGAAGCCACCACCAGCTTGGACAAAGTTGGCACCGCTGCAAAGTCTGGCAGTGTTGGGTTGGCAAAGCTTGGCACCGCTGCAACAGCCGCTGGCGTGGCGTTCTTGGCATTCTCAAAGCTTGTCGGCGATAACGTCAACGAGTTAAAGAACCAAGCGGCAGTCGCCAACACTTCAATCACCAATTTCAAAAACATGGCATTCGCTGCAAAGAGCGTAGGTGTTGAACAAGATACGCTTGCTGATATTCTGAAAGACGTTAACGACAAGATCGGTGATTTCGTCCAGACCGGCGCAGGCCCGATGGTTGATTTCTTTGAAAAGATTGGCCCGATGGTTGGCGTTACTGCCGACAACTTCAAAGACTTAAGCGGCGACCAGGCTCTAAAACTGTACGTCGATTCACTGAATAGCGCGAACCTGTCGCAATCCGATATGGTTTTCTACATGGAAGCCATCGCCAGCGATGCCACAAAGCTTTTACCATTATACGCTGACCAAAGCGCAGAGCTTGACAGGCTTTCTCAAAAGTATTCAGACGTTAATGAGCAGCTCGGACTAACAGCTAACCAAGCCGACTCGATGGGCGACATGAAAGAAGCCTTCGACCTTTTGGGTGTTACCGCCGGCAATGCTGGCACACAAATAATTAGCACGTTTGCCGAGCCTATAACTGATTTTCTAGAAACTACAATAGAATTAATCCCAACATTAACAAATCATTTTATCGATTTCTTCAATAGCTTTCTTGATGCAAAAGACATCAACAGCATTTCTCAAATAGAAACGCAGATCCAAGCTGTTAGCGAAGAGATGACGAGATTAATAGCGTTAGATAAAGAGCTGAAGGACCTAGAGAACGACCCGGCATACAAGGACGCAACATGGCCAACAAAAGGCACTGACGAAAGCGCATACACAGAAGATATGCAATTTCAACAAGATAGGCTTGACGCTCTTAATGAGCAGCTCCTAGTATTGAACCAGCAGAATGAAGCAAGACAGCTAGAAAAGCCGGGCGCAGATGGCACTTCCGGTCCGGCAACGCCAGCGTTATCAGACGAAGACTACCTGGCAAAGCGAAGAGATGAAGAAAAGCAAAAGCTTTTAGATAGCCAAACTGAAACTGTTGATATAGTCGATCTGCAATTTAAGACCTTGGAAGACAAAGAGAAAGAACACCTGACCGAGATGGCGCGGCTAAATAAAGAATACGTCGATGGCCGCTTAACTTCTGGTGAAGACTTTTCAAAGACTGATTTAGAGCGGCAGCAAGAGTGGGCGGCAAAATCAAAAGCTATTGAAAGCCAAGCCAACCAAGAAAATTGGAACGCTGCAAGCAAAGCCTTGGGCGATCTATCTTCTTTGATGCAGTCAGAAGACAAGAAGGCGTTTAAGATTGGGCAGGCCGCCGCCATTGCACAGGCAACAATAGACGGGATTAGCGCAGCGATTGGCTCTTACAAAGTCGGCGCGGGTATAGGCGGGCCGCCACTCGGTGCAGCGTTTGCGGCAGCATCGGGAATATCCACTGCTATGATGATTAACAAACTTGCAGCAGCGTCGCCAAGTGGCGGCAGTTCAGGCAACCCAGCGTCAGGCGTTAGCACTACAGCGCCAGTGGCAGACACAGCCGCCGCAGAAACATCGTCAAGCGCACCACAGGCGCAATCACAAAGCCTGTACATTAACGGCATTGACCCTGGCTCGATGTTCTCCGGTGATCAGGTCCGAAACTTAATAGACAAAATCAATGAAGCCGGCAGCGACGGAAAACAGGTGATACTAGTATGACACGCATAAGCACGAATTTAGTATTAACGCTAAATGAGATTAACGACAACGCCGGTCGAATCTGTTTTGATAATGTCGTGACCTCAGGCTCCATATCGGCAACATCGGCAGCGGCTGGTTCGCCAATCACTAACGCCACCAACCCTGCAACAGCGTTCGTATGGGCTGCAACGAGTACAGCAACGCAGACAATCACGATAACAAACGGAAGCCGGCGGCCTGTCGATTACATCGGCATTGCGCGGCATAACCTGAATCAACCGGGCCTTGAAGTAGCTGTAAGTTTTGACGGCACGCTGGTTTACCAGTCGGGCGCTATTGGTCAGGAACAGGCACTGTTGTTTTTGTTCTCACAAGCTACACCCGCTACCATTACGCTATCAATTACGGGCGCGACTACTGCGCCGACAATTGCCGTCATCTACGCGGGCCTGTCGCTGCGCCTAGAGCGAAACATATACGTAGGCCATACTCCGATAACAATGGGCCGTGAGCGCACCGCTATCAACGGCATAAGCCAGTCAGGCGAGTATCTTGGCGAAGTAGTGTTGAACAAGTCTTTGACCACCGGCGTTTCATTGCAAAACCTTACGCCGTTCTGGTATCGCCAAAACCTCGACCCGTTCTTTGCACAAAGCCCGCGACCACCTTGCTTTTGGGCATGGCGCCCCACAGGCTACCCGGCAGAAGTTGGATACTGTTGGGTTGAGGGAAATCCGAGGCCGACTAATCAACGCTCAAATGGTATGATGCAGGTAGATTGGAATTTTAGGGGCATCGCTTGAGTAATCGAATTAGTTTTATCGAGCTGGAAGTTAAGAAGTGTACGCGAGTCTATGGCTCCGCACCTTGCACGGCGGCAGTCGGCGTTACTGGCGATCAAAAATGTTTTAACAGCCGGGCGACTTGTCAGGATTTGAATAATATATTAGAAGTGAACGAGTCTGTTCGGCTGGCGAAACCGTCGAGCATAAAACCTGACGATATTAATTCGACGCCGTACATTGAAAACATAGAATCCATTAGCTACACGCCTCCGGTGCTTGAACTGGGCCGCTCTATTGGCGTGCGTGCCTCTATGTCTGTTTCATTTAAAGACCACAGAAGCCCAGACAGCGACGCTACCGGCGACCCGTACCTGAGCGACCGAGATTACGACCCGTATACACTGGGCACCTACTTTGGAAAGCTGAAAGCTCGACACCCGTTTTTGCGTGGGCAGTCTATCTATTGGGTCCAAGGAACAGATAACCAAGAATTTGAAACAATGGAACGCCGTCACCTTATCGTCGAAGAGACGGCAGGCCCTAACAGCTCTGGAACCTACAGCATTACTGCGAAAGATGCTTTAAAGTTGACCCAGGGTGATCGAGCATTAGCGCCTAAAGCCAGCGAGGGTTATCTAACCAACCCGCTGGCAATTGGTGGGATGACTATTGTACTGTCACCTACAGGCGTTGGCGATTTGGAATACCCAACATCTGGAAAACTAAACATCGGCGGCAAAGAGATTGTCAGCTTTTCAGACCGTGTTGGTGATTCAATTACGATTTCAGCTAGGGCGCAAAATAATACCGAAGAAGTCGCGCACGAAACACAAGACCGCGTGCAGCTTTGTCTAGTGTATTCAAGCGACAGCGCACCGACGATTTTGAATGATCTTTTAACATCGTACACAGAGGTTTCTTCTGATTACGTCCCTTTGGCAGATTGGGCGGTCGAGTCTGATTTGTATATTAACCGGGTGTACAGCACGCTAATCGCAGAGCCAACGCCTGTTAATGATTTGATTAACGAGATGCTAGAGCAGACCAGCTCAAACATGTGGTGGGACAGCTTGGCATCGCTTATCCGGTGGTCAGTTTTAAAGAACCCAGATTCGTCGGCTTTTGAGTTTAACGAATCCAATTATATGCAGGGTTCTTTCAACATTGCCGACCAGCTCGCTAAAAGGGTGAGCCGTGTCATTGTAAACTATGGCCAAATAAACCCGCTGTTGAATTTAACGGATGAGCGAAATTACGCTTCAAGCGTTCTGTATGTCGACCTGGCATCAGAGGCATTCTTTAGCGGCACTCCGCTTTATAGAAGCATATTCAGCCGTTGGATTCTGGGCGATTCTCGTGACACTGCTACCATCTTGGCGCAGCTTATAACGCAGAGATATTCAACGCCACCTCGGAAAGTTGGCTTTAAAATCCTGCGCGACTCCATCGGCTTGATGCCTGAGCTTTCTGGTTCTTACAATCTAAAGAATTTATATATTCAGGATTTTACCGGCGCTCAAAAATCAATGCCAATTCAGGTTACATCAATTAATCCTGGCGAGTCGACAATAACGGTCAACGCTGAAGAGGTTACGTTCTCAAACCAGTTACCACCACGAGACATAGACATTGTTAATCTGTTCCCTGAAAACAATTACCAGGGTTACAACATATACAGCAGAACAGTGGTTGATCTTGGTCAGGCCCCGGTAGCAGCGACTGTTGTTAATGTATTTGTATCTGAGAATTTCTTGCTTGGCTCAATGACAACTGGCAGCGGGTGGCCAGCGGGCGCGACTATAAACCTGTACGTTCAACCGGGCGCGAAAGTGTTGGGCCAAGGCGGCAATGGTGGTAGCGGTGGTTCGGCTTATGCAACAGTAGAGCAAAGAACAATCCAGATTCCAGGGCCGCCGTTTTATATAACAGACTTTTATATTAGAGCAAACACCACGACATCACCAACAGGCGGCACAGCAGGCGGCACGGCGCTGGAAATATTGCACCCAATCAATATAACCAACTATGGAATCATTGGCGGCGGTGGCGGCGGCGCAGGTGGAGCAGGTGCGGCAGCGGCGGCGCTTACGTTCGCCCCGGAATACAAAGGCTACCAAACAGCATTGGCAGCAATTGGCGGCAATGGTGGAGGCGGCGGCGCAGGGTACCCAGTTGGAACTGGTGGGCAGGCCGGCACGCAAGAAGCCTATGCATACCGAACGCGTCAAGATCAGAACTTTCAAACTACGATTGAGAGATACGACGAGCCAAGCCTGTTCCTAGGGCCCATTACATTGCCAGGTGCTGCAAAAGATGGCGGCACTTTATCTGGCGGTACTGACAAATCGACAGCTTTTCAGAACAGTTACAAGGCGCTAGACTACCCGGCTGCCACTTCAATCATGGAAGCCTTCGCAAAAAGCCCAGATACCACGTCAGGAATCGGGCACGGCGGAGACCTTGGGGATTCTGGCCAAGTTGGCGGCGATGGTTATGCTCGCTGGACCCTGAGCAACTCACTCGGTGGTGATAGTTCCGATGCAGAAAATAATGCCGAAAACGGCGCAGCCGCAGGCGCGGCAGGCGCAGCAATAAACACGAACGGAAATACAGTAACCTACTTAATAACCGGCGACATCAGAGGCGCAATCATATGAGTTTACCAATTTACCAACGAGTCGCCGTGACAGACGCGGGCGATATAATCCCAGGCGCCGAGTATACGGTCATTAATGAAAATACTGGCGTGGCAGCTCCGATCTATTTGGATCGAGCAGGCGCTACTTTATTAACTGCGCCCTACTTTGCCGACGCTGCCGGTACCATTCAGTTTTATATCGCGCAGGGTACGACCTTCCGTGTCGCTGCTTCCGGTGGTGTGGGCACTTATACAGACCGTTATGTTTATGGTGTGGCTGCGGCTGTCTTGGCTTTGGCGGATGGCAGTGCTACTATAAACCGAGTCGGTTCAGATGGGTCAGCTCTGAGCATTCAAAAAGATGGCACAACCGCTGGCTCCATTGGTATGCTCGCCTCATTTCCCTACATTGGAAAAGGTGATGTAACGTTATTATTTGTTGATTCTAGTGACCAGATAATTCCCAGAGGGGTTGAGGCAGCGCAAAGGACGGGGGTCATTAGCCTAGGCGATACAAGCAATAAATTCAAAGATATTCATCTTGCCGGTGGCGTAGTATTCGGCGATGCGGGTGGCTCTGGAACGAGTTCAAGCAACAAGCTTGACGATTACGAAGAGGGGACTTGGACTCCTACAGGGACCGGAATTTCGCCTGTTACTTGCTACTACACTAAGATTGGTAGGCAGGTTTACTGCATGGGGTATTTTAGCACGTCAGCAACAGTA
>Ga0307986_10002356_pt1 | contig 13568 bp, 11 predicted proteins | sample EllFjometageno82_FD_203170 | JGI IMG/M metagenome (GOLD analysis project Ga0307986, IMG submission 203170) | Marine microbial communities from Ellis Fjord, Antarctic Ocean - #82 | ecosystem: Environmental > Aquatic > Marine > Unclassified | place: Southern Ocean | collected 2014-10-09
ACCCTCGGTTGGTAGATTTAATGTAAAGCTGGTTAGAATCTGCATTTTGAATAAGCTCAACATGGCCATCTTTAGCAAGATCTAGGGATGCCAGCAAAGAAACAACAACGCCCTGCTTGCCCTCCTGTTTTTGATAGGTTTGAAAGAACTGAATGACATTGTGTTTATTTAAAATGGAGAGGATTAATGCAATTCTGTCCTGTGTTGAAAGCTCTTCAAACATTATTTCGTGATGCGCAGAAAATTTTGGCCTAGTAACTGCTTCTTGAAAAATTTCTGCAAGCTCCATTGCGCTAATTTCTATCACAGGGCTTTGCTCTTTGAAGGTTGGTAGAGCCGCAGACGCTATAAAAAAATCTCTATCCACCCTAGGAAGATTGGAGATAGACTCTGATGCTGATTTGAACCTTTGATATTCTTGCAATCGTCTGAGGAGCTCTGATCGAGGGTCTTGCTCCTCCTCCTCTTCCTCTGCCTGAGGAATCAACATTCTAGATTTGATCTGAGCCAGCGTTGCTGCCATCACAAGATAATCTGCAGCTAATTCAATTTTTAATGCATCCATCAACTCAATGTATTGGATGTATTGGCCTGTAATCTCTGATAGGTCAAGGTCTAAAATATCTATATCTTTTTTCTGAATCAGATAAAGTAAAACATCCATCGGACCAGAAAAATCTTCTAAATAAATTTCTAGTGCTTCAGGTGGGATGAAAAGATCTTCAGGTAACTGAGTTAGAGCCTCCCCTTTGAAAAGAGGGAATTCTAGTTGAGCTTGAGCCTTCATAACGTCAATTTATACAAGATAGTGTTATTGTAAGCTCTTTTTAACACAACATCTTGTGATTTCGAAGAAAAATGTTGCTTTAAAGCCTTCTCAGCAGATATCAATAAACATCAACTTGATCATCCAAATGCTACTTTTTTTATTTAATTCAATTAAGATTTCTTGTTATGGAATCTATATATCACACAGACAATACTAGAATTGTCGAAAAATTTGACTTAATCACACCCAATGATGTTATTGCTGCACACCCAGTAACAGATGAAATTGCAAAACTGGTATATGGCACAAGACATGAAATTAGCCAAGTGCTTCATGGAAAAGATGATCGGATGATCGTCATTTGCGGCCCATGCTCCATTCATGACAAAAAATCTGCAATCGAATATGCCAATTTATTGCTAAAAGCCAAGGAAACTTTCCAATCTACTCTGTTGATCATCATGCGAGTCTATTTTGAGAAACCAAGAACAACCGTTGGCTGGAAAGGTTTAATTAATGACCCTGATATGGACGAGAGCTATAACGCTAACAAAGGTTTAATGCTGGCTAGAGAAATCTTAAAAGATATTACAGAAATTGGATTGCCGGTAGGCACTGAATTTTTAGACCCTATTTCGCCTCAATACGTTGCTGATTTAATTTCTTGGGGAGCTATTGGAGCTCGAACAGCTGAAAGCCAATCTCACAGAGAGCTCGCCTCTGGACTATCATGCCCAATGGGGATAAAAAATGGAACAACGGGCGCATTGAAACCAGCTATTGACGGGATTCAAGCTACAAATCATCCCCATGTATTCTTTTCTAATACTAAAGATGGAAGAGTTTCTATCTATAAAACATCCGGCAATTCAGATGCGCATATCATCTTAAGGGGTGGTCAAGAGCCTAATTTTGAAGAAAGTGAGATCCAAAAAACCTTAACGGCATTAACCGAGGCTGACGTTAATGAATCAATTATGGTTGATGCAAGTCATGGCAATAGCCAGAAAGACTTTAAAAAACAAAAAGAAGTAGTAGAAAATTTAGCACTTCAAGTTGCCCAAGGAAATGGCGCTCTAAGAGGGTTGATGCTTGAAAGTCATTTGGTTGAAGGGAACCAAAAAATTACAGAAAATCTAACTTATGGACAAAGCATTACAGATGCTTGTATGAATTGGTCTGATACTCTGGAATGCCTTCAACACATGAGTGAAGCTGTTCAACAGAGGCGAGGATAATTGAGCAAAGAACATTTTACATTTTCTACTCAAGAGGCTGAAACACTTGGAATAGAATGTGCAGTAGTGCTATCGGCTGCAAAAGAAGTGGACACCCAGCATATGTCTGCCCAAGAGATTGCAAATGCGCTTCAAAGTAGCTTGGTTTTTCTGGACCAAGAAAAGATTCTTAGCAATATCAAGCGATTAATTAACTTGAAACTTCTGACTCCCGCAACCCAAGGGACAAATCAACCAGATCAACAGGCACCAGTTTATAAATTAAAATTGCCAAGCGGCAATGTGTCTGCGGGAAGAAGAAAGCTAGAAAATAGTTGGTTGCCGTCAACCCAGGCATATGAAGTCTTGAATATGGGAGGGGTCAATAAAGGTTTTATTGATAATAAGATTAATGAATTTAAGATGTATTGGTTAGAAAAAAATCAATTAAGGGATAATTGGAATGTATTATTTGTTGATTTTATTAGACGAGAATGGGTCAAAGAAAACTCTGGGAATAAAGGTCTACCGGTATGCATTCATGATGATTGGGGCCCTTCTTCAGATGTCTTTGATATCTTGGAATTAGCCAATGTCTCTAAGGCAGATGCCTTAAAACACCTGAAGGAGTTTATACTTTACTGGAAAGAGAATGGTACAGCTTTGCGATCATGGAATTCTAAATTTGTAGACTTTGTAAAGCGCAAAGAATTGATTGGATCTTACGAAGAAAAAAATGACAAAAAAACTAACAGACATAATGAGCCAGGAGAATTTTCACAAGAATTCAAAGAAAGAACGAAAGATGGAGCCTGGGCTGAAAATCTCAAGTTCTGAAAGGCAGCAATTTATTGAGGCAATAGATAATTTATTTTTAAAAATAGAGTTGTCCTATCACTATCAATTCTACAAGGTCTTTGGCTCCGATGAGCGTCTGCGAGAAGCCAAAAGGTTGTGGGCAGAGAGTTTAAAAAAGTACCCTGCTGCATGCATTGATGGTGCGGTAGAGATCGTTATACAAACCAATGAATATCTTCCGACCTTAACTGAAATACTCCGAGCCTGTGAAGACTCAATGGGTACAATTAATATTCCGAATGCACAAGAAGCATTCATAGAAGCACAAAAATCATCATCACCGAGACAAGCATTTCCCTGGACGACTCCGATTATTTACTGGGCAGCAAAAGAGGTGGGCTGGGATTTGATTAATTCCTCAAATAATCAGCACGCCCTAAAGATGTTTTCAAAGATCTATTGGGGTCTCGCAAAGGAAATGCATGCTGGCAAGTCATTTGCAATCATAGCGAAGGAAGCCCCTGAAAAAACAGAGCCTTTAGATATTGAGTTGCTAAAAAGCTTGAGAGCCAAGCACGACCTTTAATTTATACATTCTATGTTGACAGTGTTAACATTATTTACTTATTTGAATTAAGATGAGCTTATAAAAAAATAATTTTTATAAAATGACTAAACTATAATGACTTTATTGGGTCAAAGATGGTCAATCTACTAAACGATTTAAGAATTTAAAAACTATGTCAAAAAACTTACGGATTGCTTTATATATACTTGTTCCTACCATCATATGGATGATCTCAGGGCAATTCATTGCAGAGGATATTGAGGATGAAAAAAAACTAAAGGTTATTTCATCTGTTGTGATTTCTAAAAGCGAAGCCGCCTTTATAGCGCCCACCATTGTCTTGAATGCGTCAGCTATTTCTGAAAAAAGAGTGAGGGTAATGGCGAAAACTTCGGGTGAAGTCATGCCAAATAATGTGACTCAAGGCCAATGGGTAGCCAAAGATCAGGTGTTATGCAGGCTAGGTGTGGTGGAGCTTAATAGAACTGAGGTTAAGGCACCATTTAGTGGATTTATAGAAAAAATCGTGAAGCCTGGAAATTTACTTAATCGAGGAGAGACTTGCGCTGTCATTATTGAATTAGATCCCATCACCTTTATAGCAGAAGTGCCGGAAGCAGAAATTCAAAAAGTTATTAAAGGGCAGAAGGTACTGATTGAGCTGGTAACCGGTCAAAGTATTTCAAGTGCTTTGAGCTTTGTTTCAAAAAGCGCTACACCATCCACAAGAAGTTTTAGAGTAGAAGCCGAGATTAAAAATTCCAATGGGTTAATTCGAGATGGTATTACTGGAACAATGCACATCACAACCAATAAAATTCTTGCTCATAAAATATCACCGTCTATTTTAGTGCTGTCTGATGATGGGATTATTGGTATCAGGGCTGTAGATGATAAGGATACTGTTCAATTCATACCTGTAAATATTATCGAGGATACTCAAGAGGGTATTTGGGTTACTGGGATACCAAACCTCACTCAGATCATAGTTCTCGGCCAAGGGTTTGTTGAAAATGGCCAGGATGTTCAGGTAACTGAGCTAACCACAATATGATCAAAATAGTAGATTTTGCTTTATCAAAAGCAAGAACTACCTTAGCTTTGGCATTGGTGGTTATCATTGCAGGCTCCTACGCAAGATCCGTCATGCCTGTGGCAGCTGATCCTAATGTACAACTTCCTTTGGTCAGCGTTTCTGTATTTTTAGATGGGGCCTCTCCTGGAGATGCCTCAAGGTTGATTGCTAGACCACTGGAAAATAGACTAAGAAGTGTTCCAGGCATCAAGGAATTATCCTCCTCTTCTCGCCTAAGTTTTGCTAGAATTATGGCCGAATTTGAGGTGGGGTACGACATAGATACGGCTCTAAAAGATATTAAACAAGCTGTTGAAGAGGTGAAGTTCAAACTCCCAAGAGAAGCGGAAGACCCACAAATTCGAGAGTATTCTTTCGCGATGTTCCCGGTAATGAATATTAGCCTAGTGGGACCTGTCTCACTCAGACAAAAGGTCTTTATTGCGAGGGAGTTACAAGATCGACTGGAAGCGATCAATGAGGTCCTCTCAGCAGATCTGGAGGGAGCGCCAGAAGAGGTGTTAGAAGGGATTATTGATAAGTCTAAAATGGAAACTTATGGGATCACCTTAAGGCAACTTTACACTGCAATCTCAAATAACAATGTGATTATTCCAGGTGGCGCTCAAGACACTGGCGCTGGAAAATTTAATATTGAAGTGCCGAGTATTTTTGAAACCGCAGAGGATGTCTACAATATTCCAATTAAAGTAACCCAGGATGCGGTGGTTACCCTCAGTGACATTGGAGAGATGAGGAGAACCTTTAAAGATGTTTCATCTTTTGCGAAAGTTAATGGTGAAGATGCAGTAACTCTTGAAATTAAATTAAGGGTTGGTGCAAATTCAATTGATGCAAAAAATAAAATTCTAAAGGTTAAAGAAGAGTTTGAAAAAAATCTTCCGCCAAATCTTTCCATCATCCGAACGAATGATGAGACGGTATGGGCTGAAGTCATGATTTCTGAATTAGAGGGGAATATTATTACCGCGATCTTTTTGGTTATGATTTTGGTGATAGCGAGCATGGGGGTGCGAGTTGGCTTACTCGTTGGTCTTTCTATACCCTTCTGCTTTCTTTTGACTTTCATTATTTTGCGGCTCGCCAATATTGAATTTAATTTTCTGGTCATGATGGGCCTTTTGCTAGGTCTTGGGATGTTAATAGATGGTGCAATTGTTGTTACAGAATATGCTGATAGAAAAATTGCCGAAGGACTAAATAGGTTGGAGGCTTATAGATTAGCTTCAAAAAGAATGTTTTATCCAATCTTATCTTCGACCGCCACTACTATTGCAGCATTTACCCCTCTAATTTTTTGGCCGGGCTTTACAGGTCAATTTATGAGGTATCTTCCAATAACAGTATTTATTGTGCTGAGCTCATCACTCGTTTATGCAATGGTTGTCACGCCTGTCGTAGGATCAATCTTTGGTCAAAGACGTTCAACTTTAGTATCTGGCGAGAACGAGCAGACGGGAGAGATCATCTTTGACAAAATCTCTAGCTTTTATGGCAAGTGGGTCAAAAAATTTGTTACCCACCCCGGAGAGACGCTTATTGCTGTGTTGATGCTTTTATGGTTTTTTGGTTATGCGATGTATGGCAATTTTGGTAAAGGAACAATTTATTTTGCTGATGTTGATCCAGTGGCTGCACAAATCTCTATTAGAGGTAGAGGAAATTTTTCCTCTCTTGAGGCGAAAAAGATCATGGAAACCGTCGAAGCTGAAATTTTGAAAGTTCAAGGCATAGAAAATCTTTATTTAACAACAGGCTCACAATGGTTTAATTCAGGTGGCGATGCTATGTCTCGTGGATTTTTAGAAGTAGTGGACTCTAGCGAAAGAAATGTAAAAGGCGCAGAGATCATTCGACGCGTTCAACAGGCTACCTCCAATATGCCCGGGCTCATTGTTGAAATTACACCGGAAGAAGGTGGGCCATCATTCAGCTCTCCAATTGAATTGGGTATTTTTGGTGACAACGAACAAGGGGTTGCAAAGACAACTCAGATTATAGAAGACTACATGAAAAATGATGTCATCGGTTTGACAAACATTCAATCCAGCCTGCCACATCCTTTAATTGAGTGGAGGGTAGAGGTTGATAAGCAGCGTGCTGCTCAGCTTGGAGTGAGCATTGGAGATATTGGAGCATTAGTGCAGATGCTAACCAATGGATTTAAGGTCGGGGAATACAGACCCGATGATTCAAAAGATGAGATTGAAATCAGAGCAAGATTTGGCTCGCAACTGAGATCACTGAGTGGCATAGAAGACCTCAAGGTTAATTCTATTAATGGGCTTATCCCTATCAGCACCTTTATAGAGTTATTGCCAGTTCCAAACCGTCAGTCGGTGGTTAGAAGAAATGGTAAGTTTTTTCATGAAATTGGTGTGGCCACTGAGTCGTCAAAATATTTAGTATCAGAAAAAGTACAAGAAATGACTGAATGGTTGGAAGCTCAGGCTTTTGGCGAAGGAATTACCACTCAATTTAGAGGCATGCAAGAAGAGACCGAAGAGGTCACCCAGTTTCTTGGTCTAGCTGCCATATCAGCCCTGTCATTAATGCTTATACTTCTGGTGACCCAATTTAATAGCTTTTATCAATCAGCCTTGGTTCTGAGCGCAGTCTTCATGTCCGTTGTTGGCGTATTGATAGGTCTGTTAATTGTTGGCAAACCTTTTAGCACAACCATGACTGGGATCGCAGTTGTTGCCCTGTCAGGAATTGTGGTCAATAACAATATAGTTTTAATTGATACCTTCAATCGTTTAAAAGAAGAGTTTGCGCATCTATCTCGCGAAGATGTAATTATCAAAACCTGCAAGCAGCGCTTGAGACCCATCCTCTTAACTACAGCAACTACTATTTTTGGGCTATTACCTCTTGCACTCGGATTGAGTATTGATGTGCTTGGAAGAGAGATTATTGTGGGCAGTAGAGTGGTTGGTTGGTGGCAAAATCTAGCCTCGTCCATTGTGTTTGGCTTAGCATTCAGCACCGTTCTGACCTTAATTTTTACGCCAGCTGCATTAATACTTCCCTCGAGAATAAGGGCAAGGTTAGCAAGAAAATTTCCTTCAATTGCGACTGAAGTTAAGTGATGATCAAAACAGCATAAGTTACAATAAGAAATGACAAAAAAAGACACAGTAAATTTTGAAGCCTCTCTCGAGAAGCTTGAGCAAATAGTTAGAAAACTAGAGGGCGGGGATATCAACTTAGAGGATAGCGTTAAATCTTTTGAAGAAGGCATTGGCCTGGTTAAAGAATGCCAAAAACAATTGTCTGAAGCCGAGCTAAAAGTAAAAAAACTTTTGGGTAATGGCGAGACCATTGATCTAGAAAGCTAACTCTCTCACATGTCATCAACCTTTTTATCTGAGTGCAAGGATAAGGTCTTCCATAAAATAGCTTCTCTGCTTGAGGCCAAGGATCAAGTTACTTTATCGATGAGGTATTCTGTTTTGGCTGATAGTAAATGCATTAGATCAGGCTTGGTTTTTGCATCAGGCCAATTAACTGGACGCTTATCTGATCCAGCCTTGGTGGACATGGCTGCTAGCATTGAGCTCATGCATACTTATTCGTTAATACATGATGATTTGCCAGCAATGGATAACGACGATATAAGGAGGGGCCAAGCGTCTAATCACATTGCTTTTAACGAGGCTACTTCTATCTTGGCGGGAGATGCTCTGCAGGCTTTGGCCTTTGAAGTCATAGCATCATCGGCTCACATTCAAGAAAAACATAAGATTGAGATCATCAAGTCTTTGTCTGCTGCCTGTGGTCATCAAGGCATGGTGCTAGGCCAGCAATTTGACTTAGATGCAGGGCACAAAAAATTTGATGACATAGAAAGGATTCACATCCTGAAAACAGCAAAGTTAATTCAAGTAGCATTAACCATGCCTTATCTTGACGAGACTCAAAGCTCGATGCCCTACTCCCTCCTATATGAATTGGGAGAAAAATTAGGCCTGGCCTTTCAAATCATGGATGATGTTCTTGAGGCCTCTTCGGATTCAGAAACGCTGGGCAAGAGTAATGCATCTGATGTTGAGAATAAAAAAATGACGTATGTCAGCGAATTTGGGGTGGCGGAATCAGAGAGAAGAGCCGATGAATTATCCGGTTGGTGCACTGATAGAATCAATGAATCCTTTGCAGAATCTCAAGCGAGGAATTTAATAAACTTGGCACATTACATGGTTGCTAGATCGCATTAACAAAGAAATGAAAATTTTTACAACAATCCCATCCGACATTCCAGAGACTCCCACTCTAGATAAAATTGATGTACCCAGTGACATAAAAAACCTCTCTAATATCCAATTGCAGTCGCTTGCAGATGATGTAAGGGCGCACCTTCTTTATTCTGTCGGCCAAAGCGGTGGTCATCTTGGTGGAGGCTTGGGTGTTATTGAGCTAACAGTGGCATTACATTACCTTTACAACACGCCCGAAGATAAGATTGTTTGGGATGTAGGTCATCAAGCCTATCCTCATAAAATCCTCACTGGAAGAAAGAATGCGCTAACCTCTATTCGCCAGAAAGATGGTTTAGCCCCTTTTCCCAATAGAGCAGAAAGCCCATATGATGCATTTGGGGTAGGTCATTCAAGCACTTCCATTAGCGCAGCACTTGGGATGGCAATTGCAGCCCAAGGTTCAGATAAAAAAGTTGTTGCCGTTATTGGTGATGGTGCCATGACCGCAGGGATGGCATTTGAAGGGTTGGCTCATTCAGGCCATATTAAACCCAATATGCTCATTATTCTTAATGATAATGATATGTCGATCTCAGAAAATGTTGGAGGTTTAAACAATTACTTCTCTCGGATCTGGGCATCCAAGGTATACAAAGGGATTAGAAAGAGTGGGAAAAGTTTTTTAGAAAACCTTCCTCAAGCCCATCATATTGCAAGGAAGGTAGAGACTCAGATGAAAGCCATGGTCGCCCCAGGAAGTATCTTTGAAGAATTGGGCTTGAACTACATTGGCCCAATTGACGGTCATAATCTCCATGAGTTAATTGCTGTGATTGGTAATCTAAAAGATTTTGAAGGGCCTCAGTTTCTTCATATCATCACGAAAAAAGGAGCAGGCTTAGCTGAAGCCGAGGCCGATAGGATTGAATTTCATGCTATTGGCAAGATCAAACCATTGGATCAACATGTAGTTTCTAAGGGTGGTCCAAAATATCAAGATGTATTTGGAGAGTGGATTGTTGATATGGCCAAAGTAGATCCAGATCTCCTGGCTATCACTCCTGCCATGAGAGAGGGATCAGGTTTAGTTAAATTTAGCCAAGAATTCCCTGAAAGATTTTTTGATGTGGCAATTGCAGAGCAGCATGCAGTCACTCTCGCTGCTGGCATGGCCTGTGAAAATAAAAAACCTGTGGTGGCTATTTATTCAACTTTTTTACAGCGAGCCTATGATCAGTTGATTCATGATGTGGCCTTACAGAACTTAAATGTTTTATTTGCAATTGATCGGGCTGGCCTGGTCGGTGAGGATGGCCCAACGCATTCTGGTAATTATGACCTCACATACCTCAGATGCATTCCAAACATGGTGATTGCTGTCCCGTCTGATGAGGATGAAACGAGAAAGCTCTTAACATCTGCCTATTACTATCAGGGCCCTGCAGCAGTAAGATATCCTCGCGGCGCTGGAAGAAATGCAACCATTAGCAAGGAGCTAGACTCACTGCCCATTGGAAAAGGACGAGTAATCAATGAAAGAGATGGGGAGGTCTTAATCGTAAATTTTGGCGCTCTCATTGAAACAGCAGAAGAGGTGGCCATCGAAAAAAATGCCACCATTCTAGATATGCGATTTGTGAAACCAATGGATGAAGAATTATTAGCGCATCACTCAAAAAATAAAACATTAATTGTTACCATTGAAGACGGAGCAGTTGCTGGTGGCGCAGGATCGGCGGTCAGTGAATGGTCTCAACACCAAGCAATTAAAACCCCTGTCTTAATCTTCGGCATTCCTGATAAATTTATCGAGCACGCGACTCGAACAGAGATGCTTGAAATGGCAGGGCTTGATGCTCCGAGCATCCTTTTGAAAATAAAGAATTATTTAAGTTAAATGTCCAAGCTTATCGCGCTTGGTTTCTAGGTAGTCCTTGTTGCTATCATTTTCTCCAACATGCAAAGACATCCTATTTGCAACATTGATGCCCGCATCCTCTAAGGCTTGAACCTTCTTGGGATTGTTGGTCAGTAAATTCACAGCTGAAATATTAAAGTGTTTTAACATGTCTGAGCAAACCTGATAATTCCTGAGGTCTGCTGCAAAACCAAGAGACTCATTGGCCTCCACAGTATCATGACCTTGGTCTTGAAGAGCGTAAGCCCTAATCTTATTCACAAGGCCTATGCCTCTGCCCTCTTGCCTAAGATAAAGCAATATTCCTGATTGATGCTCTGCAATCATCTTCAGCGCTGCTTGGAGTTGTGGACCACAATCGCATCTCAAGCTCAAGAGAGCGTCCCCTGTTAGACATTCTGAATGGACTCGACACAAAGCCACGTCTTGACCTTCTACGTCTCCAAAGGTGAGTGCTAGATGCTCTTTTCCATTGTCTTCTTCAAATGCACTCAAGGTAAATTCGCCGTGCTTGGTTGGAAGCTTGGACTGAGCCTTGAATGAGCAATTGGTCATGGGTATTAAATATAATAGAAAAGTGTGAAGATTATAGCACCTGCAAAGAAGCCGGCTATCAAGTCATCAAAGAGAATCCCCCAACCACCTTTCATATTTTGATCCACCCAGGAGATAGGCCATGGCTTCCAAATATCAAATAATCTAAATAAGAAAAAAGCTAAGCCATATGCAAGTAAAGTATGTGGAACAAATGCAAGAGTGACTAATATTCCAGCAACCTCATCAATCACAATAGAAGAGTGATCTCCAGAGTCACTGGCCTTATTGGCGAGCTCGCAGACAAACCAAGATAAGAGAATAAACAGAGGAAGGATGAGCCAAATCCAAGGGTGCGCCTGTGGTAAGAAATACCAGGTTAGCAGCCCCGCTATGGTGCCCCATGTTCCAGGCGCAGGCCTAATCAATCCCACTCCAAACCATGTAGCTAAAAGGTGAGCAGGATGTCGAAGGTTTGGAAATTCCATATTATCTAAAATGATCCCAATTTTTGATTGTCTTAAAGGGGTTATTCAAAATCTTAAGTCTTGGCCCTTTCATCACTCCGATAGTATGACATTTTTTATCCATAGATTTAATCTTGCTTTGCAGTAGATCAAGTTTTTTAGGTGAGACAGTAAAAAGTAATTGATAGTCATCTCCAAATTCCAAGCATTGCTTTTGATAGAGGCGATCAGCCACTGGTACCTGTTCAACGTCAAGCTCACATCCAATATTTGATTGGTCAATCAAGTGAGATAGATCTTGGAAGATGCCATCAGATACATCAATGGCTGCAGTGGCATAAGGTGCTATGGCTTGGGCATACACCACCTGAGCTTTTGGAAAAAGGTAGGGTTTAGTTTGAGCATTAATACGGGACGAGGACTTATATTCCTTGAGGCCCATATAAGCTTTTCCCAAAATCCCCGAGAGACACAAAATATCGCCATGCTTAGCCCCAGACCTTAAGAGAATATTCCTGCCAGGCTGACCAAGAACGGTGACACTAATTTGCAATGGGCCTTTAACTAGATCGCCTCCAATTAAAGGAATTTTATGTTCTTTAGATATCTTGATCAGCCCTTTTCTAAAGTCCTTCATCCAGGCCGGATCAAATGTTGGAATGACTAAAGAAAGATTGAATGCTGTGGGTACCCCGCCCATGGCTGCAATATCACTTAGAGCCGTGCTAACTGCTCTATAAGCAATGGCATGAGGCTGCATAGATTTTAAAAAATGGATGCCTACAACGGAGGTATCAGTGCTAATTAAGAGCTTGGCTTTAGCAGCAAGAACAGCGCAGTCGTCGCCACCTGTAAGCTCAACGCCATTAGAGCTTAAATAAGAAGTACCTATCCCTGATAGGTACTTCTTAATCATTGAGAATTCTGAATTTATATTAACTTGGGTATCTTTCAAACAAGCCTGATGCGCCCATTCCGCCACCAACACACATGGTTACAACACCAAATTGCTTGTCTTGATTTTGAAGCTCGCGAACGATGTGTCCAACTTGTCTAGATCCAGTCATGCCAAAAGGATGTCCAATTGAAATGGAGCCGCCATTAATATTAAGTTTATCCATTGAGATTCCAAGCTGATCACGACAGTAGGCTACCTGCACAGCGAAAGCTTCATTTAGCTCCCACAAATCAACATCGTCAACGCTCATGTTATGAGATTTTAAAAGCTTCGGCACTGAGAAGACTGGGCCGATTCCCATTTCATCTGGCTCACAACCCATGGTTGTAAATCCTCTAAAATAAGCCAAAGGTTTTAGACCAAGCTCCAGAGCTTTCTCTTCGCTCATCACCAATGTGACTGACGCGCCGTCTGATAGTTGAGAAGAGTTACCTGCTGTTACAGTACCATTTTCTGGATCAAAGACTGGCTTTAAACCAGACAGGGCTTCCATGGTGGTTCCAGGTCTATTGCACTCATCTTTATCGACAACATAATCCACTTCTTTTGAATCACCGGTTTCTTTATTCATCAGCATCATTTTTGTTGCCATGGGAATAATCTCATCATTAAACTTTCCAGCCTCTTGAGCTGCAGCGGTTCTTTTTTGACTCTCAAAAGCAATCTCATCTTGAGCTTGTCTAGAAACGTTGTATCGCTTTGCCACTGTTTCAGCGGTCATGCCCATTGGGTAATAAATGCCAGGGTGCTCTTCGGCTAACTTTGGATTTACAAATTCATGCATGTTGTTATGGCCTGCAAGCATGGTAATTTGCTCAACACCGCCAGCTATCAATGTATCGTAACAACCGGCCATGATCTGACTAGCTGCCATAGAAATTGTTTGCAGGCCTGATGAACAGTATCTATTAACTGTTGTGCCACCTGTTGTCATCGGTAGATTGGATAATACCGCTGCATTTCTTCCAATATTGTGACCCATAGGTCCTTCTGGATTGCCGCAACCCATAATAATATCTTCAACCATGGCTGGGTCTAAAT
>Ga0307986_10002357_pt1 | contig 13567 bp, 14 predicted proteins | sample EllFjometageno82_FD_203170 | JGI IMG/M metagenome (GOLD analysis project Ga0307986, IMG submission 203170) | Marine microbial communities from Ellis Fjord, Antarctic Ocean - #82 | ecosystem: Environmental > Aquatic > Marine > Unclassified | place: Southern Ocean | collected 2014-10-09
CCAGGTATCCACCAACCGATAAGTGTCATTCCATATTTGTTGTAAAGATTATCAACTGCTTTCTGAGCTCCTGGGTACTTTAAGAAGTCATATTGTTGATAAGGAGTATCGTATCCACCCATTACATCTCCAGCAAATTGAAATGCAGCATTTTTACCAGTTTGGTAACCAGCACCAGTCATATCACAGTCAATAATTCCAGATTGTGCAGAATTAAATACTTCAGCAGATTTTCCTGAAACTGAAGATGAATAAAACATTTGTATTTTTAAAGTTCCACCAGAAAACGACTCTACGTTTTTAGCGAATTGAGCTGCAACTTCACCATTTGGTGAACTAGCAGTAAAGTGTGTTTCAACTTTTAGGGTTTTTGCGTTAGCAGAACCCATTATGGCCACTACTGCTAAAGCAATAATAACCTTGTTTAATAGTTTGATCATTTTTTTCCTTTGTTATTTTTATGCGACAATTAAACAACAATAAAAAGAAAGAGTCACACTATTTTTTAACACAACTTTAAGTTGTTAAATTATTATATATAGTTTTTATATGTAAATAGTTATTTAAGTCACCCTAGATGGGTATTTCTTGTCTCCAAAGTGAGCTTCTATATTTTCCACAGCTTGAATACTCATCGCTTCCCTTGTTAAGAAATTTGCACTTCCAATATGTGGTAAGGTTAGACAATTATCTAACGTTAAAAATTTTTTATCAATATTCGGTTCATTATTAAAAACATCTAAACCAGCTCCATGTATTTTTCTCTCTTCAAGTGCCTTAAGTAAAGCTTCTTCATCCATTGTATTACCTCTAGAGGTATTAATAATTACTGCGTGTGAAGGTAATAATGATATAGCTTCTGCACTCATGATTTTGATTGTGTCGGGCGTAGAGGGACAGTTAATTGACACAAAATCACAAAGAGGCATCATTTCATTAACTGAGTTATAGTAGTTAGCTCCATCTTCTAATTCAGATGAAAGTTTGTTTCTATTACAATAATTAATTTTTAAACCAAAAGCTTTAGCTCTTTTTGCTATTATCCTCCCAATTCTACCCATACCTATTATTCCTAAAGTTTTATTTGTGAATGATTGACCTAGCATAAACTGTGTCCAATCAATCTTCTTGTCTTTCCAAGACCCATCTTTAACAATTTTAATACCTTCATTGGCTTTTCTCGCTGCACCAATCATTAAAAAAATTGCTATTTCAGCTACCGCTTCATTTGATTTATTAGGTGAGTTAGATACAACAATATTTCTCTCTTTAGCTGAATCAACATCAATATTATCGTAACCAATACCAATACCCGCGATTATTTTTAATTTATCACTTAGTTTATCAAAAAATTTTTTGTCTAATTTGTCCCAACCAGAGCAAATCATACCATCATACTGACTTGCGATTCCTGCTAATTCTTCATTTGGTATAGGTATGTCTCTCAGATTTAAAAAAACTTCAAATGATTTTTTTAATCTTTCTTCTGCAGAGTCCATAATTTTTCGAGTAACTAAGATTTTTGGTTTCATAAATTTGCTAATGCGAGTTTCTTGGAATTCCTTTTTTTTTAACAATGTCAAGATAGACACCTCTAGAATTAATGCAAGCACCATCTTCTAACTGGCCAACAGTATTTCTTGCAATTTCTTGCCAAGGTGTCTGGTTAATTAGTTTTGGTAATTTTTTCTTTTTTCTTCTTTTTTTAAATTCAGCTGCAGAAATTAAAAGATCAACTCTACTTTTATTTAAGTCTATTTTAATTTTATCTCCTGTTTTAACAATAGCTAGATCTCCACCCACAGCAGACTCAGGTGAAACATTAAGTATAGAAGGACTTTCTGAAGTACCACTCTGCCTGCCATCACCCAAAGTAGGTAGGGCGTTAATACCTTCTTTTAATAATCGATCAGGTGGTTGCATATTAACTACTTCAGCAGAACCAGGATAACCTACAGGACCACAACCACGAACCATTAAAATTGAATGCTCATCAATCTTTAATTTATTACTGTTTATTCTATTGTGGTAATCTTCAGGACCCTCAAACATTACTGCTTTACCCTCAAAAACATTTGGGTGGTCAGGGTTTGATAAATATCTTTCTCTAAATTCTTCACTAATTACCGAAGTTTTCATAACCGCTGAATTAAAAAAATTACTTTTCATTATTATAAATCCAGCATTATCTACTACTGGATCATCAAAAGATTTTATAACATCTGTGTCTACAACAATCTTAATTTTTAAATTTTTTTCCAGTGTTTTTCCACTAACCGTTTTAACAGATTTGTGTAATTTTTTTTGTTTTAGTAATTCTTGCATAACCGCAGGAATGCCACCGCTTCTATAAAATCTCTCCATTAAATGTTCCCCTGCAGGTTTGCAGTTCACCAGTAAAGGGATATCATGCCCTAGTTTTTGCCAGTCATCTAAATTAATTTTTACACCCATGTGTTTTGCTATAGCGGATAAATGGGGCGGGCAATTACTTGAAGCACCTATAGCACTTGCTACTACGATTGCATTCTCAAAAGCTTTTTTCGTCATAATTTTTGATGGAGTTAAATCTTCAAAAACCATCTCAACAATTCTTTTTCCAGTTTCAAAAGAAATTTGACCTCGTTCTCTATAAGGAGCAGGAATAACAGCACATCCCGTTAAAGACATTCCTAATGCTTCAGCAACAGAATTCATAGATGAAGCTGTACCCATTGTGTTACAATGTCCAATACTTGGAGCAGAAGAAGCAACCATATCCATAAATTGGTCGTAGTTAAGTTCTCCTTTGCCTAAAAGTTTTCTAGCATCCCAAACTACAGTTCCTGATCCAACTAATTTTCCATCATGGTACCCGTCTAGCATTGGCCCACCAGATAAAACAATTGCTGGAATATTTACTGTGGCCGCTGCCATTAAAGCTGCAGGAGTAGTTTTATCACATCCCGTTGTTAGAACCACACCATCAATTGGATATCCATATAAAATTTCAACAAGCGACAGATAAGATAAGTTTCTGTCTAAAGCGGCTGTTGGCCGTTTACCTGTTTCTTGAATAGGGTGGGTCGGAAACTCCATGGGGATCCCTCCTGCTTTTCTAATGCCATCTTTTATTCTTGAACTGAGTTGTTGAAAATGACGATTACAAGGAGTGAGATCACTGCCTGATTGAGCTATACCAATAATTGGACTACCTGATTGCAATTCTTTTCTAGTTAAACCATAGTTTAAATAACGCTCTAAGTATAAAGCCGTTTGTTCTGGATCTTTAGGGTTATCAAACCATTGTCGACTTCTTAAATTTTTTTTAGCCATATGTATTGGTGTTAATTGTTTAAATAATTACTTTAATAAAAATATTTATTAACTTTATAAATGGAATAATTGTATAATAAAAGCATGAATAATCTAATCATTCTAAACAAAAATGACAACGTAGCGGTTACTCCTTTTATAATCGACCCTCATACAAAAATAGAAAGACAAGGTATTGTTAGCATTGACCCAATTCCATTTGGCCACAAGATTTGTTTAAAAACAATCAATAAAGGTGAACCAGTAATTAAGTACGATCAAATCATCGGCTTTGCATCGAAAAGCATAAAACCTGGAGAACATGTTCATTCTCATAATTTAGAATTTAAAGAATTTAGCAGAGAGTTTACTATCACTGAAAAAAAAAATGTAGCTGCTGAGAAAAGCAATTTATTTTTTGATGGTATTCTTCGAGATAATGGAGATGTAGCAACTAGAAATTATATTGGTATCATTAGCACTGTAAACTGCTCAGCAACCGTAAGTAAAATGATTGCTGAAAAAATAAAGTATAGTAATATTCTCAGAGACTACCCAAATATTGACGGCATCGTTCCAATTACCCACTCAACAGGATGTGGAATGAATACTGCCAGTGAAGGAATGCAGATATTTCAAAGAACAATCGATGGATTTAAAAATCATCCTAACTTTTCACATGTTTTTGTAATTGGTCTTGGCTGTGAAAGTGCTCAAATAAATTTATTTTCAGATTCAATCAAGAAGCATAATCGTATCAATTTTTTAACGATTCAAGACGAAGGAGGCACTAAAAAAATTGTTGATAAAGTTTTTGGACAAATTGAAGATTTATTAAAAGAAGCCAACAATATTAAAAGAACCCCTCAAGCTGCTCAACATCTAACATTGGCATTACAATGTGGAGGATCTGATGGTTATTCAGGTATTTCCGCTAATCCTTCCTTGGGCGTTGCCGCGGATCTTTTAGTGAAGAATGGAGGGAGTTCAATTTTATCTGAAACACCAGAAATTTATGGAGCCGAACATTTACTAATTAATAGAGCTAGCAACAAAGAAGTAGCAGATAAATTAATAAAAAAAATTGAATGGTGGAAACACTACACAACTATTAACAATAGCTCGATGGATAACAACCCTGCCCCTGGAAACAAAAAAGGTGGCTTGACAACTATACTTGAAAAATCTTTAGGAGCAGTTGCAAAAGGAGGTAATTCAATTCTTCGAGATGTTTTAAGTTATGCAGAACCTCTAAAGAGTAAAGGTTTTAATTTTATGGACTCACCTGGTTACGATCCTGTTTCTGTAACTGGACAAGTTGCTTCAGGTGCTAATGTTATTTGTTTTACAACTGGGAGAGGGTCTTGCTTTGGTTGCAAACCTGTTCCTAGTCTAAAACTAGCAACAAATACTACTATGTTTAATAAAATGAGTGAAGACATGGACATTAATTGTGGAACAGTTATTGATAGCGGTGAAACTGTAGATCAAGTAGGTAAGAAAGTTTTTGAGTTAATCTTAAAAACTGCATCAGGACATAAATCTAAAAGTGAGAACAACGGCTACGGAGATGAAGAGTTTAATCCATGGCAAGTCGGCGTAGTAATGTAATGCCCGCTAAAAAGCTACCTACATACATAATCATATTACTAGCATCATCTGCATATTTTTTGTTTGTTGCTATGGACACTCTATCTAAATACATGACCCAACATATTGAAGTAAGCCAACTTATTTGGGGTAGGTATTTTTTTCATTTAATGGCTATGTTAGTTTATTTTACTATTTTTAGACCAAAACTTGACTTAAAAAAAAATTTTAAAATACAGGTAATTAGATCAGCACTTCTCGTCTTCGCAACTTTTTTAATGTTTAATGCGTTAAAACTATTTACTTTAGTAGACATTTACGTCCTTTTTTTTACAGCACCGTTAATTTTAGCTCTGCTTTCAGCAATATTTTTAAAAGATAATCTGAGCTTGGTTGGTTGGATTTTAATGGGCCTAAGCTTTATGGCTATTGTCTACACACTTGGACCCAGCATGAAAGTGATGTCAGTTAAAGTTGCCTTTCCTTTTCTTATTCCAATCTGTTGGTCACTTTATCAATTTTTTACTAAATTAATCTCAAACAATAGAGAACCATTTGTTGCTGTTTTTTATAGTGGCTTGGTGGGCAGTATTGTTTTTTCTGTCTATAGCTTCAGTCACTGGAACACCATAGAGTCTAACTTGATATGGCTTGGACTTATCATACTTGGGGTTTTTGGTTTTATTTCACATTTAATCCTTGTCTACGCAATCCAGCTTTCAAACCTTTCTTTTGTAGCAAACTTTCAATATTCACAACTTGTATGGTCATCTATTCTAGGGCTAATAATATTTGGCACACCAGTTGAGCCAACAAGAGTATTGGGAATGATTGCAATAATAATTTTTGGAGTTTTATTTATTAAATTTGAACTAAGTAAAAAAGTTTAATCTTTCCATTCAGGTTTTAATTTATTTAAGAAAGAAGTAATACCTATTCTTGCATTCTCACTATTTAGTAATTTATAAAAAGAATTTCTTTCTAGCTCAAAATCATTGTCAATATTCAAATTATTACTTATTAATTTTTTAATTTCAACTAAACTAGATTTCGGTTTTTGAGCCATTTTAGTAACAATTTTTATTGCCTCAGTAGAAAAATTATCTTTGTCTAATAAAATACTTACAAAACCAAGTTCGTAAGCCCTTTGCGCAGAAATAATTTCTCCCGTCATACAAAGTAAGTTAGCATTATGCTTACCAAGGTAGCTTTTTAATCTTTGTGTTCCACCTATGCCTGGCAACAATCCTAAGTTAACTTCAGGTTGGCCAAATTTAGAATCTTTAGATGCAATAATAATATCGCATAATAAAGCAAGTTCCATACCACCACCTAAAGCATATCCCTCGACTGCTGCTACAATTGGAATATTAATTTCATTTATCTTGTCAAAAAAGTCAAAGAGATTTTTTGATTTTGCAGATTCTGAATTTAAATTATTAAGTTCTTTTATGTCAGCACCAGGAGAAAAAAATTTCTGATTTCCTTGTATTAAAATAACTCTAGTAGAAGAGTTCATTTCTAATTCTTTTAGACCTTCGTAAATTTCTCTAGAAGTTTCTATATTTAAAGAATTATTTTCTTCATGCCTATTAATAGTAAGAGAGCCTAAATGTTTATCGGTATTAATAATTATATTTTTATATGTTTTCAAAATTATTTTGTTTTTTTTTAAAATATAACCAACTTAATTAATAAAGAAATAATATACCGAGCTTAAACTACTTAAAACCCATATTGGAGTGTTCTAAAGCTATTAAAACCCATTTTGGTCTTATGAAACTACAAAATTAATTTTTAATTGGTATATCTAGTTTCATGAAAATCCAATTAAACGAAAAAAGTTTGTCAACAGTAATTGCCAAAGACCCGCTCCACTCAAAAAAACCTAAAGCGGCGAGACCTAATATTGAACATTTAATAAAAAGAATACGAATTGAGAAAAGAGCAGAAAGTAAAAAAGACATTATAATATTTGGATTCGTTCTTTTTTTAATTGGTGGAATAATTTTATTTTCTTTCTACAATTAAACAATCTCTTATATTTATCTTAATTTAGATAAATTCCCTCTTACTTATACGGACGTAAAAAAAACAAAACACATTCATCTTCATTGACTGTTGACATGCAATTAATTTAAGTCTTATCTACCCAAATTGAACAGTAAGAAATCTAGCTAAACAATTATGGAATTATCGCTGCACAAGAATATAGAGAATAAAATTTTAGAAAATTATGTTGAGTATCAAAATTTATTTGTAGAGTTTCAGTCTAAATTTTTATCAGGGCTACACTCCAGATATCAAGGTTTAGAAAATGGCAATCTTGTTTTGTACTTCGCAAAACAATCTCACCAAAGTATCTTAAGACAAAAAGATTATGACTTTAATTTTAATATAAGCTATGAGAAATTTTGGGAAAACCATAGTAAAATTAAACCTAAGCGTCGTTCATTAATTAGAATTGCGGAACATACGCTTTTACCCAAAGAGACTGCAAGAAGAAAAATTTTACAACTTATAAAACAAAAAGTGCTTAGTAAGAAAAATAAAAATATTGGATGGTTGCCTAGCGATCAATATAAACAAAGTTATAACTTAGTCGTTAGCAGTGAAATTGATGATGTATGTAAATTAATTAGTTTTATTTGCAAAAAAGTAAATCTTTCTATTTCTAAAGAATTATTAGCAGAAGAGATAAAAGAAAAGTTTAGTTTTTATTGGTTTCATTATTTAAGTGCACAACTAAACTATCTTAGATTATGGAGCAAACAAGTTAATGACCTTGAGCTTGTACTTATATTTTTGCAATTAGCACAATTATTTTTATCAAAAGCAAGAGAAAAAAATTTAACTCACAAAGCTATATTTGATGATCCAAGTTTACTGAAAGAGTTTATAAGCTCAAGTATAAGTTCGACCTCTATATCTGAAATCACTAACATTCCAAGAGCTACATGTGTTCGAAAACTTGAAGTTTTAATTGAAATGAAAATAATTTCACAAGACCAAAATTCAAAGAGATATTATATAATTCCTAACGCTATGTCAGATAATTTGGTTTCAAGAAAAGTGACAGAAAAAGTAGTCAAGCTTTTTAGTGAATTTTTTTTTATTTGTATAAGGGGAATAAGTTCTAAAACTTAATGCCAATTAAAGCTAAAGCAGTTAAAAAAGAAAAACAAACGATAACAACTAAAGTAGTAGTATAAAAACTAGTTTTTTTAGTTTCATTTAATCTTTTATTTAAATCATTAATATCTACTCTGTGAAAGTTACTACTCTCTTCTCTTTTTAGGTACCTAAATTGCTCAGAGTCTAGATCATATGTTGTTCGCTCTTTAATCTTCATTCCAATATTGAAATCTATTAATAGTCTTGTGTCAATAGTTTCCATATAGAATTTTTTTACGGTAAATTTATAGTAGAAATAAAAACTATATATAGTGTAAGAACTCAATACTACCGCTTCATGTGCGGATACTTGCTCAGGTGCAAAACCAAACTGGTGTGCTAATCAATTATTTATTTTAATGGTATTAAAATTTAATACTACTGTTTCATGTATTGATTGATACTTTTTCTAATTTTATCAAAGATTTCATCAATGTGTTTTTTTTCAGAAATAAAAGGTGGCGCTAGAACTAAAGCATCACCTGTTGCTTTAAGATTTACTCCATTTTCATAGCATGTTTTATAAACCTCAAAACCTGCTCTGCCCGGCTTATCTTTCTTCCTAATATCAACACCACCTAGCAAGCCATAACCTCGTATATTCTCTACGCACTCTAAGTCCCTCAAGGAATGCAAAGCTTCTTGAAAATAGGGTGAAATTTCTTTTACTCTATTAAATATATTCTCCTTTTCAAATATGTCTTGTACAGCCAAAGCCGCTGCAACAGCAGAAGGTATTCCTGAGTAGGTATAGCCATGAAATAATTCAATCGCTCCTTCTGGAGCAGAGTCCACAACAGCGTCATATATTCCATCTCGAACAGCTACAACACCCATAGGAACAACTCCATTTGTAGTCGCTTTTGCTAATGTCATAATATCTGGCGTAACATTAAATTCCTGAGCCGCAAAAGGAGAACCTGTTCTACCCCAACCAGTAATAACTTCATCGAAGATTAAAAGGATACCATGCTTGTCACAGATTTTTCTCAGTCTATTTAAATAACCTTTAGGCGGAACTAGAATTCCTGTTGATCCAGCAATTGGTTCCACAATACATGCTGCTATTTCCCCTTCAAATTTATTTGCGATTAGCTCTAGATCATCAGCCAGCTCTGCTCCTGTGTCGGGTTGTCCTTTTATAAATTTATGTTCTGGTAGGAGAGTGTGGCGCATATGCTGAACACCTGGCATTAAAACACTAGCACACATCTCTTTATAATTATTGAAACCACCAACAGATAAACCTCCTATATTCATTCCATGGTAACCTCTATCACGACCTACAAATCTAAATCTTTTTTTGTTATCCTTAGCAGCATGATACGCCATAGCGATCTTAATAGCCGAGTCTACTGCTGTTGAGCCACAAATTGTATAAAAAATTTTATTTAAATCTTCGGGTGTATGTTTTGCAATTCTAGTTGCTAGTTCAAATGAACCTCCAAATCCCTGATTGAAAGGAAGAACAAAATCTAATTCTCTTAGTTGTTTGCCAACAGCTTCTGCAATTTCTTCTCTACCATGACCCAATGGATTGCAAAATAACCCACAGCTAGCATCAATCAAAGTATTGCCTTCATGAGTTTTTAAATACATACCCTTTGCGCTCGTAATTAGTCTTGGATTTTTTTTAAATCCACGATTAGAGGAAAAAGGCATCCAATGTTCGTTTAAAGAGTTAGGTATGTTTGTTCTTTGAGAACTCATTTTATTTAAAGTAACTGATTGTTTAAGTTATTCAATCCTTAATATATAAGGAGTTTTTAACTAAAATAGAACAACTTTTATATAAAACACAGCAATGAAAGACTTAAAAAATTGGGACAAAAAAACATGGTTATCCTCACCCAAGTATACCTCAAGTATAATTAACTTTCTAGAAAAGAGAATTAAATTTAATAAAGAAATAAAAATTTTAGATATCGGTTGTGGACGTGGAAAGATTATTTCTACTTTTTCAAAAAAGTATCAAATGAGCAATTTACCTTTAGGTATTGATATTGTTAACCACAAGAATGCTGTAAAAAAAATAAAGTTTATTAAAATTAATGCAATAAAATATTTAGTTAAAACAAAAGAAAAATTTGATCTTATTTTATTCAAGCAATCTATACATTTCTTTAAATTTATAGAAATTCAAAAAATATTAAGTTTTTCAAAAAAAAAACTTAATCCAAATGGAAAAATTATAATTTTAGCACTCTCACCGAAGGAAAATCACTGGCCTTCATTTAAAGTTTTTAAAACAAAACTTATGAAAAGCCTACAGAAAGATAAAATAATTTTAAAAGTAATTAAGTACAGTTTTAAAAAATATAAGATTAATTATTTTACTTTTAAAGTAAAAATAACTAAAGATTCATATCTTAAAATGATTAAAGATAGATTTAACTCATGTCTTTTAAATCTTTCATCTGAAGAATTAAAGACAGGAATAAAAGAAATTAAAAAAAAATATCAAAAAAAATTAATATTTTTAGATAAATTAATTTGCATCAGTTATAAAAAAATATGACAGGATATTTTTTTCTTTTTCTATTATCTTTTTTATCAGCTACCATTTTCCCTCTCTCAAGTGAGCTAACCCTAGCAGGTTTACTGAGCACGGGGAATTATAGTTCATTCTTACTTATATCGATTGCAAGTTTAGGAAATGTCTTAGGTTCAGTCTTTAATTGGTTTTTAGGTTTTTACCTATTAAAACATATAAATAAAAAATGGTTTCCATTTACAGAAAGTCAGATCAATCAAACCTCAAATTGGTTTAAAAAATTTGGCGTTTGGTCTTTGTTATTTGCCTGGACCCCTGTCATCGGAGATCCTCTTACGTTTGTAGCTGGAATTTTAAGAATAAATTTTTTATTATTTTTAATTTTAGTTACTATTGGAAAAATTAGTAGATATCTCTTTATATATATTTTGGTAAATTAACTTAATCTCTCCAAAAAAATATTCCGCTACCAATACCCAAAAGAATAGCAGAAACGATCCAAGCATATTCCTCATTTGAAAAAAAAATAAGCACACCAAAAAGTGCAATCGATATACCTATTGTTTTTTTACTCATGTTTAATTTTGTATATTAATTTAAATTATGTTATTACGCAAAAAACTCTAACTTATTTTAAAATGAATAAAAATCTTTGGATTATTACTGCAAGTCAAATATTTAGTTTTACACCAGCTCCTGTAAATGTTTTTTTAAGTGGTATCATCGGAAGCACATTAAGTCCTATAAAATCTCTTCAAACTTTACCAACTTCTTTAATGATAGTGGGTGTTGCCTTTTTCTCCTTCTTTGCAGCCAAAATTATGAGCAGGATTGGAAGAAAAGCTGGATTTTTGTACGCCGCATTTTTTAGCTCTTTTTCAGTTTTGTTAGCAGCATACGCTGTATGGGATAAAAATTTTTATTTATTTACTCTTTCTTGTTTTTTTATTGGCTGTGGAATGTCTTTTACTCATCAGTATCGCTTTGCAGCTGCCGAAAGTGTAGAAAAATCTTTAGTGCCAAAAGCACTCTCAATTATAATGTTAGCTACAATTTTCTCTGCACTTCTTGGTCCTAATATTGCCAACCTTAACAAAAGCTTAATTCATGACCATCTATTTGTTGGTTCTTACTTATCACTAGCTGTTTTAACGTTCATACCTGTGATATTTTTAATTTTTTATAATCCAAAAGTAGAACCGGTGATCCCTCAAAAATACAAGGGAAGAAATTATTTTGAGCTCATTTCACAACCTAGATTTCTACAAGCAGTTGTAGCAGCAGCTTTTGCATACGCAGTAATGTCATTTTTGATGACAGCAACACCTATAAATATGCACGTTATAGAACACTATAGCTTAAACAAAACTAGTATTGTCATTCAGCTCCACATTGTTAGCATGTTCTTACCATCCTTGATTACAGGAAATTTGTTAAGAAAATTTGGTCACAGTAAAATAATATATGCAGGTGTAACTTTTTTTATCTTAACAATTTTATTAAGTTTTTTACAACCATCTTTCTTTAATTATTTATTCTCTCTAGTTTTTTTAGGAATAGGATGGAATTTTTTATATCTATCAGGTACCGGCCTGCTTATTATATCTTATAGAGAAGAAGAAAAATTCAAAGCCCAAGGATTCAATGATGTTTTAGTTTTTTCAACACAAGCTTTAGCTAGTTTATCCGCAGGGTATATGTTGAGTATGACAAGCTGGAGGATAATGAATTTAATAGCTGTTCCTTTTTTAATTTTAATTGTTCTTTCATCAATCAGAGCCGATCTATCTAAAGATAGTAAATTAATAAATTAGATTTTTTTACGTAGAAGATTTTAATATTTTTAAAATTTTATTGTGTAGTTTTTTATTAGAAGTGGCCAGTATATTTCCACCTTGTATTGGAGATCCGTTACCCCAAGTAGTAACAATCCCCCCGGCTTTTTCAACTATAGGAATAAGAGGAACTATGTCAAAAGGTTTGAGATTAGTCTCAATTACCGCTTCTACCTTTCCTTCAGCAAGTAAACAAAAATTTAAAGCATCAAATGTTGCTGCTCCTAAATAGGCAACAGAAGACGCAACTTTTTTAATTTTCTTATTATATTTTTTTTGAAATAATGTTTCGTCTAAGTGTCCTATAATTTTACATTTCTTTAAATTATTTTCTTTAGACGTTTTTAAAGTAGTTTTTTTATTGTTGATTAAGTAGGATTTGTTTTGATCGTTTATATAAAACTTATTTAAAACCGGAAAATTTGCCAGTCCTAAAACAGATTGATTTTTATAAGTTAGTCCAATTAAATTTGACCATGTAGGTGCTCCAATCATAATAGCTTTCGTTCCATCAATAGGATCGATAAACCATTTGTAATGGCTATCAGAATATTTTTCTAAGAATTCCTCACCTAAAATAGCATCTTCAGGGAATTTTTTAACGATAATATTTCTTATAAATTTTTCAAAAGCTTTATCTAGATTTGTTACCGGATCAAATATTTTTTTTTTTTTAGATTTATTTTCAATCTTAAGAAAAGATTTAGACTTTTTATAATAAAAACTATTAAGCTTATTTGGTAGACTTTTAAATAATTTAAAATATTTTATATACTTCATATATTTTTATATCTTAGTTAATTAATGTATTTATCAGTTAATATAAATAAAAATTTAATTTTATGTCGAAAAGTGAATACAGAAAATGTTCCCAGTAATTTTTGGAATATAAAGATTGAAAATCTATTTCAATCTGTGGTTTTATTTTTTTTGACTGTGGTATCTAGTAATTCAAAAATATTTATAGACCAATTAAGAAAATCAATCATTAGTTCTTCCGATGGTCTTATGTTCTTTATTTTAGCATCGCTCCCAGAAACACCATCTGCTTCTAACGCTACATAAACTCCTTGTGCATTCCCATCGTCAATAATTTTAGATATTGTTTTGTATGAGTATTCAGGAATTTTTTTTGCGATTTCTTCTTTGTAAATTTCGTTACCTTTTTCGTTAGCGTAAA
>Ga0307986_10002359_pt1 | contig 13561 bp, 19 predicted proteins | sample EllFjometageno82_FD_203170 | JGI IMG/M metagenome (GOLD analysis project Ga0307986, IMG submission 203170) | Marine microbial communities from Ellis Fjord, Antarctic Ocean - #82 | ecosystem: Environmental > Aquatic > Marine > Unclassified | place: Southern Ocean | collected 2014-10-09
CAGCACCTGGACGAAGGTCTAATCTTATTATTTATTAATTTAACTTTTAATGAGTCTATTAAACAGTTATAGTGAAAATAGTGTTTACATTTTAAAGTAAATTTATTATTATTAAAGTCATCGCCACATATAGTGCAGTTATCTTCTTCTTCCATTTTATTTTATTAATGATAAATATTTAAGTATTTATCCGTTTAAATATATAATGTTATCAACCATTACAGCCAGTACAGATTTTAGCGTAGATACTAACAAACTATCCCTTAGTGTCAAGCATCCTATACCTGGGGCTACGCTAAGATTTATAGAGTATAACAGAGAACCTTTAATAATTCAAACTCCCCTGTTGTATATACCTTTCGGATTTCAGGAGTATAAAACCAAGAGAACATTGGACATCTCTTTTCACAACATTCAGTATTCTAAAAAGACCAAGAAATTATATTCAACCATCCAGGAAGTCCACCAAACAATCCTAGAAATAAATAAAGTAACCAATAAAAAAATACTTGGAATAAAACATTCTATTGGCTATCCACCTTCTTTCAAAACAAATGTTGATTCCGTAAAAGTTTTCGGAACCAATAAAGAGAGCCTACCATTTGAGTCTGTTAAAAAAAATTCATTTGCTTGTTTCATATTACAGTTAGAGAACTTATGGGAAAGCGATAAATATATAGGTTTTAATTGGAAAATACTTCAGCTTAGGATAAAAGAAGAAATAAACTTAGATACCTATGCGTTTGTGGACGACCCTGTTATTCCCAATGTGCCACAACAAGAACAGTCACAGTCACAGTCCCAGTCACAGTCACAGTCCCAGTCACAGGCTACAGACAAGTATTCTAGAATGCTTAAAATGGGTATAAGTAAACAAGCTGTTGAACAAAAGAAACTAATGGACGGGGAAATTAAAAAACCCAGTGCTACCGACCTAATGACCGGATTATCCAAACTTAAAAAAGTTCAAATAAATAAAAAGAAAAAGAAAATCAAAAACCCAGATACCAACCAGTTTGTTATAGACCAAGATACAATATTAAATGCTTTAAAAAGATTGAAAAAAAAGTAGTAGCAAAAGTCAAGGCTTTTTTAATTCTTATATCAGCCGAATCAATTTAAATATTATATTTTGACAAATCCTGTTTTAAATATACTTTCATAGTATTATAATCAGCGTATATCTCCGAATCTTTTAAATCATTCATTGCCAACATATATGGCATATGCATCTCAACTTTCTTATTTACTTTTGTGGATGTAATATACATTTTACCAGAACTTTCCTTAGGTACATTTGTTAATACAAACTCACCATCTTTTTCAAATATTGATTTGTTTGATCCGGTATCAATAAATACTTCATGTATTTTATCCTTGTATTGTGCCTTAACCTTCCATGATGTCAGGCCAGCATGCTCCCCCTCTTTTTGTACACTGATATTACCTTCAAATGTTGGAACAAATGGTAGATTTTTTAATCCTAACGTTAATTTATCTTGTTTCATATTTAAATAAAGAGTTTTATTATGTCTTTCAAGCAATGTGCTAATCAATGAAAATTCGTGTAACGGTGTATTTGGCAATACATAAGATAATCCCATTAATCCATTCAGGGATTCTTTCTCCAATGAAAATAAATCACAAGATCCATATTTTGTATATTCTATCGGTGTTTTACAGGTATGGGTATATAGATAGTTCAATGTTATCATATTTGTCGGAACATTTTTTAGTAGTTTATTGTCTATTTTAATATCTGAATCTGTTTTATAAACCTGTTTACCTCCCTCTCCATATCCATAAGAGACTGTTTTACCTTTTAGTTTATTTTTCTTAAAAATTTCTACTACTTTCTTATCATCTACTAATACTATATCTGTTAATAGATGCGAACCACTATCGAGACCATACAAACCAGTTTTTAATTCATATGACTGATATACAGTCGGTTTCCCATCTATTAATTTTCCGTTACTTATTATTGAGGGGACATTTTCTATCAAAATACTTTTTCCCGTAATATTATTATACATTTTGAATGTAATAGTATCATTACTTTCGGTTACAAAAGTAGCAAAAGTCACAATCATTAAAATTATAAATATAAAGCCTAGTTGTGATATACGGGTATATCCAATTCGTGATAATATTCCATTAATGCGTTTATATGTTGCAGGATTTGTAACTACGTAAGAAAGAATACCAAATATAATACCAAATATAATGTATTTTTCACTTATCATTTTATATAAAGATATATAAAAATATTTAAAAAGAACTAGTAGCCACGTCTAGCGGGTCTAGCGGGTCTACCGCGTCTAACACCACGCTTACTAGGTTTTAAGACAAGTTCAAGTGAATCGGGTTCTCTCACACATTGACCTATCCCAGCCTGTATTTGCTCGTCGGTGCCTGTGACACTATGGGGATAGAGCACGCACCTTAATCCTTCACCACATAATCTATTAGACCTACCTGCCCGTTCACTACATTCTTCACCTTCTTCTGATGGTGGAGCCAATGCATCTTCCCATTTATCTTCTGATTCTGAATCGGAACCACCTTTCATTTTTCCTCTTGTTCTTGTTCTTCTTCGTGAAACTCTACGACTTGAGCGACTTGAGCGACTTGAGCGCCGTGTGCGCCGTGTCTTTCTAATCCGCTTAGTTCTTTTGCGTGAAACCCTGCGATTTGAACGCGATCGTCTAGTTCTAAGAACTTTTCTAGTTCTGCGTGCCATTTATATTTATACAACAAATTATTTAAAATTGAAATCTTATATTTATAACTATAATAATAATAATAATGAATGGAATAGCATTTTATGGTAAAATGGGCGCTGGTAAATCTACACTGGCGAAAGCACTGAGTTCACAGTATAACAACAAGCAAATGGACTATTATCCTAATATATATTCGTTTGGAGCCGGGGTTAAAAAGTGTGCGAAAGATTACTTTGACACAGATACAAAGGATCGCGACTTACTTGTAGGTATAGGTATGAAAATGCGAGAAGTTCATGAAGATGTTTGGATAGATTACTTACAACGAAATATGCAGAAGGATGCTAAAAAATGCCAGCAACTAAAAATGCGGCACATACCTATTGTAGACGACCTACGATTTGAAAATGAGTATAAATATCTTAAAGAAAATGGGTTCAAAATAATTAAGCTACATATTAGCCCGGAACTGCAGGAACATAGACTAAGACAGTTGTATCCAGACGACTGGCAGACGCACCTAAACTATTCAAGTCATATATCCGAAAATAGTAATCTAGAATATCATCTAGAAATTGACTCAAAAGATTCAGTAGAAGATAATTTAGAAAAAATAAAAAAATATTTGTAAAATATAAATGATAATCGATTTTTTAACTAAATATTTTGAGAAGCTATCATTGGCTTATCATATCATGTTTATAGTATTTTTATCATACCTACTGTTTTTTAGAAAACCATATCAGAAAATTCCTAAATTTATTATTAGATGTTTAGGGTTATATGTTATAACTTATGGAACTATTATATTTGTGTATGGAGATAAGGTTATAAATAAGAGTATAATTATAGAAGTTTTATCAAATATAGAGTGATTAAACAAGAAAAAATTATCTTAATAAGTAATAAAATGAGTTTTGCGTTAGGTAACAGTTTTAAAATAGAAGACATATTAGCCTCGGAGCACGGTAAATACTTAACTATACGTAAATGGCAGTGGCACGACTACTCGAAATTACCACAGGGCGCCTTAGTAGGCGGTCAATCTAGATATGCCCCTTTTGAGTCATTAAATAAAACTAGACCGTTGCAATATGACGGAGTCTCGGCTAAATACAGAGCACCAACTAGTTTGTTCAAAGCTCCCCTTTTTTAAATAATCAAGCTTAAATAGTAATCTTCTAGTATATCTTCTGATATAATTAGTAGTAATATCCATAATACTATAAATATTAATGAAGCAATAACAAGTACTGTATTATAATTTTGTTCGTCAGGTGTAAAATCATTCGAATCATTCGAATCACTTTTGTTAGAATTCATTATTCTATTTATAATAGTAATTAATAAGGTGGTATTTGTAAGTAAAATAATTATCCATTTAATTAAAGTTCCTACAACCGGTATAGTGCTGTATGAGCTATTGAATACAATTATATTAACAATGTTTATAATAAACATTAGCGTGCCAAAAATCATATAATCACCAACTTCAAGTGCCATTTATTATTTATTGATAAAATAAATATATATATATACATTAATAAAGTAAATGGAATTTTTAACAGAAGCCCATACACCACCATTTAGTCCGCAGCAACAGCAGCAACAGCAGCCGTATCAGCAACAAAATACTCTTGGGGCTCCAACCCAAGGAACACATGGACCCCAAGGAACCCAAAGAACAACAAGCGTAGCTAAAATAAAAGCTCAACCAAAAAAAATGAGAGTAGCAAAAACTACCTTATCTACTATTCAAATAGCAATATTATCTGCAATCCTTTTCTTTATTTTCGCAAATCCGGAAGTTTTCACTATTATGAACCGTGTTCTACCCGGTATTATTCTAGATTATGCTGGTAAAATTAAGCAACAAGGTGCAGTTATTCATAGTATAATGTTTGGTCTAGTATTCTACGGTGTGGTATATTTTATACAGAGACCGACATTTGAATATTAAATAGCTAGGACCTTCCTAGGTATAATTAGCGGGTTATTCTTCGCTAGATTTTCTTTTGCTTTTGACTTATAATCAAAGGTACACTTATGCTCCTCAGGCATTCTACATTTCATACAATATTCCTTGTTACAGGAGCAAGAGAAAGACATCAGTCCAGTTCTAGCATTACAGCAATCACAGCGTTTCTTAGGCATCTTTAATAGTATAAGACTTAATCTTTGTTTCAATTTTATTAGCTCGAAATTAAATTTAGCTAGTAATCTTCTAGACTGGGCATGTCTCCGTCTATATCAATTGTTTTTTCCTCTTTTACTAGGGCTTTCTGCTGCTTCTCTTCATATTTATTCTTTTGTTTAATAAGAGTATCTCTCTTAGTTCTCTCCTGTTTTTTAGCATGTATCTTCTGTTTTAATATAGCCCGTTTATCCATTTTTATAATTAGTTATAATAAATATGATAACCATACGAGATTTAGCATCGAATCTAAGGAAGAGATAAAAATATATCGTTTGGATTAATAGCTTCTATCCTGTAATTATAGAAGTAGAGGTAATTTTCGGATAAGTATCTAGTTTTTAAATGATTACTAGTTCCTGCTAAATTATTAACAAGTATTTTAGAATCAGGATTTTTCTTTTTTATAAAATTAACAGCCAATTGTGCTATTCTTTTATTTTCAGCGTGTCCTATTTCAAAAATAGGGTTCCCGGATTTATCAATCATGTCAGTGTAGAAAATAATAGCTTTATCACTTCCTTTTTCTAAGAATATTAAGTTCTCTTTATCGTTTATGGATACCCTCTTATTTTCAATAAAAAAAGAATCCAGTGTATCTTTATGTTCTATAACATTGGGCTGTTCTAATCCTATATTATCTAATACTTCATAGTATTTGTATTTACAGAAATATTTAAAAGGCAGCGGCTTGATATCTTTTTTGAATAAGTAAATTTGGTCACCTATTGTATCTAGAATACAGGTTATTAAATCGCTCACTAATCTTTTACTACGGTGTTCTCTTTTTATAGCTAAATGATCTACATACCAAATAGTTTGTTGTTTCCCACTTATTCTAGAATTAATAGGTTTAGCACTTATACATCCACATATTTCAGAACCTTTCGATACTTTAAAAAAATAACATTTATTACAAGTTGATTCGTTATAATTAAAAGTATAACCACCTGGTTGGAAATGTTCATTCAAAAACGGTATAATTTCCTTTGTATTATTCCAGGTAGAACAGGTGTAATCTTTATTATATCTATGAATATTATCATACATAGATATTCTACCTTCATCTGTTTCTAAGGAAAATATAAAATCCACTGGCTGCTTAAACCAAAAAGGATGCTTGTATTTATAATATAGTACAATACCGATGTATATTATTATTGATATTATTATTAAAAATAATAATAGTTCTAAAAACATTTAACTATAAATGATAATAAAATGAGAATCTGCTTCCGCAAAAATCTTATATTACGGCACCCATACCTCCACCAAATCCTTCAAATCCACCTAGTTCCTGACCACCTTGGGGTTGACCACCCTGCTGCTGCTGCTGAGGCTGCTGCTGCTGTTGTTGCTGCTGAGGCTGCTGTTGCTGCTGTTGCTGCTGAGGCTGCTGTTGCTGTTGTTGTTGCTGCTGGCCACCCTGCTGCTGCTGCTGCTGCTGCTGCTGCTGCGGCTGATCACCCTGCTGCATATGTTCCTTGGAGTCGCCCTCACCACCTTCAAATTCCTCAGGTTCATCAACTTCAAATTCTTCCATGTCCTCGTCATTTTCCATTTCTTCGATGAAATGTTCTTTAACTGGGGACTCAACGGCAGGGGCAGCCATATCTTTTGAAATAAATGTTTTGTAGACATAGTATAGTCCAACGAAAACGAAACCGTGTAGAATTAAAGCAAATGGTGTCGTTGCTTTTTCTTCTGTAATAATAATTTGTTCTAAGGAAACTGCTGAGAATAATTTATCGACAATATCATACAACATGGGACTTCCGAGAACAACAAAGAGAACTAAAAGAACAATGTAATCCGTAATATTATTAAACATTTTTATATCTATATAATAAGAAAAAATTATAGTAAGAATACGCGTTTACATTTTTGGTTTAATACCCATTCTTTTTCCAATAACACGGCAAAAATATCCTAGGGTCACAAAGAATCCTATTGTCATAAAAATAGTAGCTGCGGGTCCTTCCCTACGTTCTAAATCTTCTGCACTTATAATATAAAATGTAGCATTTGGATAAATCATTTATATATGTAAATATTTTTTCTCTTTATATAATAAATGAAATATAGATTAAGCACGTATAAAAAGGGAGGGGCCGCGCCGAATCCGAATGAAGAAGATATAAATAGGATGCTAGATGGTATTGGCGATAAGATAAATGATAATATTCCAGATATACCAGCACCGTCAATGTCTGATTCTATGTCCGACTCTTTACCTGAATCTACGTCCGACTCTATGTCCGACTCTTTACCTGAATCTATGTCCGACTCTTTACCTGAATCTATGTCCGACTCTATGTCCGACTCTTTACCAGAAGATACATCCGAAGATACATCCGAAGATACATCAGAAATTAAATTACCAACACAAGAAAAGTTAGTTGACGAAATTGAATTACCAAAAGAGTCTGATATAGGAGTATCACCAGCTATTAAGGAACAGATAGAAGAAGAAGTAGTTGAAGACCGTGAACCGGCTATTGACGAAAAAGAAGAATTTTCTGAGAAACAATCGGCAGAAGATCTATGTTCTAGTATATCAAAGGACATAAAAGAAATATTAAGCGCTGTTAAAAGCTTAAAAAAAACAGGGACAAAAAAGAAGAAAAAGAAGAAAAAGAGTAAAAAAGGAGGAAGAAAAACAAAAAGAACAAGAAGAACTAATCGTAAAAGATTATCACGTCGTCGCGTTCATAAAAGAAGAACTAGAAGAACTAGAAGAACCAGAAGAACCAGAAGAACTAGAAGAACCAGAAGAACCAGAAGAACTAGAAGAACCAGAAGAATGAGAGGTGGTGGGGATAAGGCAGATCTGGAAGAGCTGGAAAAGTTAGCAGATGAAGCGGAAGCTAATGAGCACGCAATGAGATTGGCCGTGTCAGGACAAGGTGCCAGGACAATTCCTGAATGGACTGTTGGACCCAACCAACAGCAGCAGCCGTATCAGCCGTCGCCGCTGATAGTCCCACCAGCAGCTAGATTCAAGAGCAGACGATCATATGCTTTGGCAATTATACCGGATTTAAAAATATCCAAAGGGACAATGAAAGAATTAATAAATAATATCGGTATAGAAACTGACATAAATCCTTATTCGCAGATGTTTATTGAAAACATAATTAAATTACATGGGGCGTATCATGGCAAGAAGGTGGAATTGGTGGAATTACCACCAAATCTTGTGGAAATTCTAGGGTCCGAGCAAGAATTAGATGCCTTAATAGGTGACTTGAATGACTTGGATGAATAAAATTGAAATAAAAAATAATTATTTATATTAATATGAATATTTTAAAGGATTATTACAAAAATAATGGTTCTCTTGAAGCGGGTGTGGATGAAGTAGGGAGGGGTTGTTTATCTGGACCGGTTGTAGCCGGCGCTGTTATTTGGGATCCAGAAATTAAACAGGAAAAAGGATTTATTATTAGGGATTCTAAAAAAGTTTCGGCAAGAAAAAGGTTAATTTTAAAGGATTTTATTGAAGAGAATGCTATTGATACCAATGTTCACTTTGTTGACAATAAAAGGGTAGACTACATTAATATATACCACGCGTCACATGAGGCTATGCATAAAGCTATAAGAGGATTGCGGGTAAATCCAGAACTATTACTTATTGACGGCGATAAGTTTTCACCTTATATGGATGATAATGACGAATATTTGGAATATGTCTGTATACCAGGCGGAGACGACAAGTATTGTTCTATCGGAGCTGCTAGTATTTTAGCGAAATGCGCCAGGGATAAATGGATAGAAGAACTCTGTGATAAGTGTCCAGAGTTGGATGAAAAATATAATTGGAGAAAAAATAAGGGTTATGGAACACTGGCCCATATGGAAGGCATCAAAGAACATGGTATAACAGAATGGCATAGAAAGTCATTTGCGCCGTGTAAATTAGGCTGATAACAATTTTATATACTATATAAAAAAATATGAAGATATTAATATAAATATATTAATATAATGAATGACTACATGTATATTATAGACAATAAATGTCTGTTTCTATCAGCCGATGAAGAAATAAGTTATAAACAAGCTTGGAAATTGGTTCACACAGAGGTTACTGAACGCACTAAATCTATCGCTAGAAAAGAAACAGTTAAGGACAGCTTATCGTGTGAATATAACAATAATAAAAGTTTTACAGACTTAGAAGAACTAATTACCGTTTAGTTCTTTTTTTAGTTCTCTTTCTTTTAGATTTTCCCTTTCTAGACTTTCCCTTTCTAGACTTTCTCTTTGTTTTTCTCTTTGTTTTTCTTTTTTTTGATTTTCTCTTACGCCTCCCGCCGCTAGAATCGCTATCAGATTCCTCCCACTCTAAGCGCCTTTCTTCCAGTAGGTTATGTGCTCTATGAATTTCTTCTATACCTTGTGTTAGGTCACTCACTGCGTAACGAATTAGTAAATCATAGGGCCGGATCCATTCGAGAATGCGCTCGGCGTTCTCGGCGATATCTGCCGCTGTATCACCGGGTCTATCTTTAAATGTAGCATACATTCTAAGTTTAACCCGTTTCGCTAGTTTAATTTCTTTCTTTAAATTGACCCTCGCGTCTCTAAGGCGTTGAAGGGGAGTAGTAGAGTCGTCTACATAGTTTCTTACTCCGTAACCGGCATCGACGGCAGCAGCAGCAGCGGCAGCTTCAGGGTTAACAATAATATGCCGCTCTTGACGGGCTGGAGGGGGAGGCGGTGGTGGCATTATATAATAAAGGTCGGAAAAAAAATTTAGCCTATTTATGCAATTTAATAACGCTCTACATTAGTTCGCTGTAGCCCACTTGTACCTTCCCAATGTATCCAAATGGTCTGTTACTTTTTCTGGTATCCATTTTGAATCTTTAAACGAACATTCTATAAAGCACTCCATTTCATTCTTTTTCATATTATTTCTAACAAGCTTACTGACGCGCATATTAGAAATACTGGGAATACCTACTTTAATCTTGTCGTCCCCGTCTATAACATAGAGGTCATAAATATCCGGTTTAAGTGTTTTAACAAACTGGAACGCAAGTTTCTTATTGGTATTAACCGGTTTATCTTCTTCTTTATTTACATACGGCTTATTAACTGTTTTTTTAGGGGTAGAAACCTTGTTATTGTTACTGTTATTGTTATTGTTACTGTTATTGTTACTGTTATTGTTATGTTGAAGTTTCTTTCGGTCAAATAGGTGTAGAACTTTGGCATATTTAGGATTATTAGTCACCGGAACATAATAGAAGCCTCTAACGTTATAAGAAAGTTTAGGGAATGTATGTTTTTTTATATTTTCAATGTCTTTGAATTCAAAATAACTTTTAACTTGAAGCGGGCAAAGGTCAAGATACGAATCGTCTGTATAATTTTCTTCTAACATCTGGTAAATAATATTGACTCTGGTAATGATATCGAAACGCTGTTGGGATTTGCCGCAATACTGGTATAAGTCTCCAATTAGAAGAAACCAGTGCTGGTATTTATCTCTAATAAGCTCTGTTTCCAGTAGAGTTCCAGAATAAATATCAGAGTTGAAACGGTAGGGAAGAACAAAGATTTTTGGATAATCGTATCCATCTTTAATTTTTTTATCAATAAGAAAAGTGTATCCAATGTCATTTATCCGGGTACAAAACATAAAATAAGGGGCTCCGGTTGTTTTAATACAAACAATATGAGGGTTGGTTGACAGATTCTTGGCAAATCTCTCATTAAACAATCTAGCGTAATTAGTAGAGTAATCGACACCACATTTAATCTTCATATCTTGAAGAATAAAGTTTTTAGTGTCATTATCTGTAATATTATCACATTCTTTTCCGCAAAAGCTGGTTCTTGTAAAAGTATTCGATTCCATATCTAACAGTATCTATAATATATATATTTTCAATTTTATTTTTAAATATTTTTAATCTTGTTTTATAATAAGTAAAATGGACGATACATTGCAGATATTTTTAATTATACTAATAGCAATTTTATGTGCTTCCTATATTTTTATATCATATACCTTAGAATATGTAAACACAAACTGGAGTGAATACAGGTGTCAACCTATATTTATGGTGCTGGCTGGTCTAATAGGTCACGACGCGAATGAAAATAATAAATACTGTGTTGGACATGCATCAAAAAAAGTAGCTAATACACATTCTAAATTAACGGGGGAATTTATGGATTTATTTAATGAAAGCTCAAATACATTTAGTGGATATGCTTCCGATTTTGGGAATAAGTTGGCTACATTGGATTCAACACATACACAGGGTATTGCAATGATAAAATCCACGATAAACAATGTTAAGTCTACCCTGTATTTTATGATGGAAAAGCTTAAAATTATAATGAAAAAATTATTAGCAATTGCCACTATCATAATATATACCTTGTTTTCATCTGTTGTCTTAGTTAAGAGTATGGCAGGGGGTGTTATAGGGGAAATAGATACGCTAGTTGAAGGTAAATGTTTTGCTAGTGATACATTGGTCAATGGTATAATGATAAAAGATATCAAAATTAAAGGTAATATTCTAGCCATAATGAAATTCAAATATGACCAAGATTATATTTACTTATATGACAATGTTAAAGTAACCGGAGAACATTTAGTTCTAGAAGATGGTGAATGGAAATATATAAAAGATTCTGATTCAGCGGTAAAGATACCATTTGTAGAAAGTGAAGTTTACTGTTTAATAACCCGGGATAACAAGATAACTATAAATAATACAGTATTTAGTGATTTTATAGGGGTTAATGGTAATATCAATAATGCTATTAGAAATAAAGTGTTAGACATAGCAAATGATACGCAGGATACAGTTTCAAGTGATGAATATAATAAATATTATGAATCAGGTGTATTAGAGAGTCAGGTTATAAATACCAGCAAAGGGTTTAGACAAATGAAAGAATTAGATATAGGGGATATTATACCACTTTACGGCAAAGTATTGGGTATTGTAAGGCAAAAAAATAATAATTGGATATCAATAGGAAATACATTTACAACACCTGGACAAATAGTGTTGTGTAACAATACTTGGACAAAAGCTATTGATCACCCCGAAGCTATTAGACATCGATTTAAGGGTTATGCCATAAGTATAAATACAACACTTGGGCTTTATAAACATTCCAATCTATCCTTATTTCAATATGATGAACTACCAAATAAGGAAATAGAAGACAATATAATTGAAGTAATAAATGCCTAATAAATACCCATTAATAAAATATTACTTATTATTAATATAATGAATGGAGAATCTGGAAATATTATAAATCCAGTAATATTAGACAATACCGTAGATAAAGTAAGTAAAATGCTTAACCCGGTTAGTCAGTATATTACGGTAGGAAAAGTAATTATAATAGTATTATTTTTACTAATAATATACATAACTACAAGGCTACATTACACATTAAAAGAAATACAGCAAAATTGGGACCATTATTCATGTAGGTTTCCATATTCAGCATTTGGTGGATTTTTAGCTCCACACGGAATAAAAGGCGACGACCTAAATAAAGACAAGGTATTTTATGGTATGGAGGGTTCTAAAATAAATTACAACCGTTGTAATGATAAATTATACAAGGAAACCACCGATATACTTATGGCTCCTGTATACGATGTATTTGGTAGTAATATATCGAAGTTAAAAGACCATAAAAATGATATGTCAATGTTAACCTCGGTTGGCACTGATGTCAAGAATGTAATAGGAGATTTTTTTAAAAAAGTTATGAAAATGGTATTAGTTGTTTACTATATTATGGTTTATATATTTCAGAAATTAAAGATGATATTAATGAAAATCCAAGGTGTTATTTCAGTAATATTGGATTCATTTAAAGCTTATTTAGTCTTTGTAAATTATTTGATATTTACGGTTATACCAAAATATTTACAGTACATAATAGCCGCACAAACATTTGGATTATCTTATTTATTATGGGGAGTAATTGGTTCATCTATATTACCGGGAATGGGGGTTGCCGAAATAATAGCTCCATTTATTGAAGTAATAACGTCCGTGTTATCTATATCTGGACCAGGTGCTTCTCTTACACTGGCAGGGGCAGCCGGGGCAGCAGCAGGAGCATACTATGTAATATTGTGGTTATTGAATGCATCCAAAAATATTCTTCAAAGTTTTAATATAAATGGTATTGGCAATCTACCTTTATTTCCAACAGGTGGAGAGACGTATGATTATGCCCCAGATAATATTACCGCAGGTTATTCACAAGAAAATTCCGCTGGTAGTTTATTAAATTTATTACAGGTATTTTTTATAGCTATTCAAGATGAAAATGATACAACGAACTGTTTAATAAAATCGGATAAAATCAGATTAAAAGATGAAATAGTAGCTTTACAAGATATAAAACTAGGTGATAAACAAGAGGATGATTCTATAATTATAGGTATGGTTAAATATAAGTCAAGCAAAGTACAACTATATAATTATAAAGATGTAATTATGACCGGTTCGCACTATATACAACAGGGCGACCAAATGGTTAAGTGTAGTTCTATTGGTAAATTAGACCGGGTTAGTGAAGAAGAAGTTTATTGTCCAATAACATCTAATGGATTAATATTAGCACAGGGAACGGA
>Ga0307986_10002360_pt1 | contig 13561 bp, 7 predicted proteins | sample EllFjometageno82_FD_203170 | JGI IMG/M metagenome (GOLD analysis project Ga0307986, IMG submission 203170) | Marine microbial communities from Ellis Fjord, Antarctic Ocean - #82 | ecosystem: Environmental > Aquatic > Marine > Unclassified | place: Southern Ocean | collected 2014-10-09
ATGGCAAGTCGGGCACCTCTTCTTGTGCTGTGAAATACATTCCCATCCACTGTTTGAGTGGGAACTGCTTGAGGTCATCGCTTTCACTTGGAAATCCAATGGCCTGCTCAAACTCGGGCATATGACGGAACGTTCCATCAAGATTGAAAGTACGACCATGATAGCGGCATTGGAGTGTCTTCTTTGTACATGCCTCAAGCGCTAAACGCATCCCTCGGTGGGTGCAAACATTGGATACACACTTTGTTTGTTGACTATGAATCAAAACCATTGATTCTCCGCTGATCGCCTCAATATGCTCCAGTGGCTGGATTGTATTCGTCTCCAACTGCGAGGTATGGGCAGCAAATTGCCAACCAGAAAATACGCTCTTCAAGCGCTTGAATTCTTGCGGATCAGCATAGAATCTCGATGGTAAAGTCCGAGCCACACGAATGTCGGCATCGATTAATTCCTCCGACATGATAGGCTCATTTGTTCTGTGTTTTTGAGCATTCCCATTTGAATGATGAAGTTCAGTGTTGGGTCTGATTCAAATGTCCCAAGACGTCCTTTAAAATCGTACTTCCTGGCCCCCCGAACCCTGTGAAATGTATCGCGTTTTTGTCAAGTACGTATTCTTCAGAGGGAGATTCTTTTATCCATTTTTCCTCTTCACGACGGGAATAGCGTTCTGAAAGATATTGTAGGGTTTGGTTGCTTGAACCCCTCCATAGTAGATTTGTATCTCTCAATTTGTTAATATAAGGTTCGACGGAAAGGATGTCAATTCTTTTCAACAGTTCTTGCACGATTGGGTCCTCACTCCCTATCAGGGAATCATATTCGAATCCAGAATATGCAAAAACGGAAAAATTAGAGCCACACAATAAACGAATTTCATCAATCGTTGCAGTTATTGCGGCTGCTTGTTCAAATGGCTCACCGCCACTGAATGTGATGCCTTCAATACCACTAATCGTAGCAACCCACTTCGCTATTTCAGCGGGCTCCATAAGTTTAGCTGCCTTATGTGGGTGCGTAAAGGCATTGTAACATCCTGGGCAACCGATTGTACAACCTTGTACCCAAATTACTGCTCTAACGCCGGGCCCATTTGCACGGCTTCTCGACATTGTATCTGCAATGTTTAGAAGTGCCTCAACGCTCATGTTCACTCCTCCAAACTAAATTTAGAATTCCCTTCGCTGTCACCAGTGACGTGAAGTTTAAGCCGTCGAACTTTGAGTTGATGCAAGTGTTCGAAAAGATACAGACTCATCGGATTAACCAGTTTTTGTTCAATGATGTTGATCAAACCTCGGCCACCGTGGCCCACTTTACCCCCCCCCACCAAACGTTGCACATGTGCTTCGTCAAGAATGAGGTCTAGATTGAACTGATCAAGCAAATGTTCTCGAATACCGGCCAATTTCCCTGACATAATTGCAGAACGAATCCCGGGGTCGGTGATGAAATCAAAGACGATGATGTTGTCACCAAAGCGATTGAGTAATTCAGGCCGTCCCAGTGTATCGTTAAAGTGGCCTTGAACCGCTTGCTGGAAATGGGCCTTTGTGGCTTCCATGTTTGAACTCGGTTTAGCATCACTTGCTCCAATATTGGAAGTGAAAATGATGACGGTTTCTGAAAAGTGAACAGTTTGACCTCGACCATCCGTAAGACGGCCATCTTCAAGGATTTGCAAAAATTTGTCTAAAACGCGAGGGTGGGCTTTCTCAATTTCATCAAAGAGAAGTACTGAGAATGGCTTTTCTGCCACTGCATTTGTTAATTGTCCACCTTCTTCAAACCCTACATATCCCGGGGGGGCGCCGATCAATCGCTGGTCAGCATGCTCTTGACTGAATTCAGACATATCAAAACGAATACAATTGTTTTCATCACCAAATATAAATTCAGCAATCGCTTTGGCAAGTTCTGTTTTACCCACGCCAGTTGGTCCAACGAAGAACAGAGTGCCTTTTGGTTTGGTCATCTTTCGTGAATGCTGAACTCCGGCGAGTCCAAGGAACGCGCGAACAATCATTGTCACAACTCGGTCAATTGCTTCATCTTGCCCTTTCACCCGTTGACGAATAATTTCCCCAGCTCGACCAACACGATCTTGGTCAAGTTGAGTCCAAGGTGATTCTTTTTCACCAAACCTGTAGAGATTTACCAAATCTTCAACTGGAAGTTCAGTTTGACTTTGGCGAGATAAAGCAGCAAGGTTTCGCATATCAATTAATGACATTCCATCTGTCAATTCTGCAAGGTGATGAAGAGAATCTCGACCTTCTTGTCCTGATTTGAGAATGAAATCTTGGCGTAGATTCTCCACTGCTTTTCGCCGTTGCAGAAGGTCAGGGTGTGGAACATTGACAATTCGAATCCGGTCATCGTGATTGTAAAATCGAGGTGGTAGAGTCCCAAGTGTTGGCGTGATGATCACTAACAAACCGGTGGAGTCGTTCAAAGCGGAACCACGGAGTTGGCTCAATGGTTGCTCAGAAATGGCCTTTCCGAGCTTCGTCAAATGACTTCTTTCGTCCATGTCTTGTTGGTTAGCTGTGGTGAGTAGGTGCTCTCCCCAATCCACAACAAACATTGGTCGCTGTGCAGATGAAGTTGTCAAGACTTGCCTCATAGCATCAAAGGCGAATGCGGGGTCCCTGTAGGCTGCGGGTGCATTTACACATCCACCATCAAATGAAGGGGCGTCATTGCCCGTAGGTTCGCCTAAGTCATACTCTTCTCCTTCCTCAGAAGGAGCATTCTGTTCCATCATATCTGTAAACAATGTGAGGTGACTTTGCTTCGGAAACCGCAAACCATCGATCGCATCCCATGTTCCTTGGAGGGAAAAACGGTCCCCCAATGTGTCCACAACCAATTCAGCAAGACGTTGTTGGTTTCCGTTGGTTGACGGCCAAAGGTCTCGTACATTTCCATAGAGAATTAAGCATCGTCGGAAACCAGATTCTCGTTCAAGCGTTCGTATCCATTCCATATCATTCATTATTGGTTACCCCCCATTGTGCGCGTGTTTCCACCACTTGGGAATCCTTTACTACCTTTGGAAATCTTATCTGGGTTTTTCCAATTATGTTGAACCGGTCCCGTCATTATACTGAAGTTTTCTTCCAATACACCGAGTACTTCATCCAAATGATCTGCACATTTCCTTTCCATGAAACCGTTCATGTCAAATTCCATTTGACCATTCAAATCGACTTCAAAACGAATACTTCTATTTGAGGGGAGTGTTCCAATCATGACCACTCCTCCGGTCTCTTGGTCAATGGTTGGTTTTCCAACGGCGAATCCTAAATCACGCATAGTTTTCATGAGTGCTGTGATGATTTCTTTGCGCAGGGTTTCATCCACTGATTGTTTCATATCTTGTTCATGAACCTGAAGTGCTGATTGGCGTAATTGGGCAACTTGTTCTTGTAATCCTATGATTTGCCCCTTTTGAACAGTGTTTGAGAGGTCTTCGGTTTTTCGAAGGAGAAGTTCTACTTCTTCCATTGAATCTTTGTGTTCTAGATCTTCAAGTCGTGTTTCAAGTTCAAGTTTTAATCCAATGACGGATGATTCTGCCATCCATCGTTCGCGTTGCAATGCATCTTGACGTTGGTTCGAAGTTTTTCCCAAACTCGTAATTTTTGCCTGTTGAATATTTAATTGTTCAAACATGGTGTCAATATCTCCTGAGGCCGGAGTTTTCTTCGCCCGATTAACAACCGCCATTATCTCACTAATCTCTTCCTGAACCCATGCCCCAGTACCGCTTTCAGCGAGTTGTTGTTGCTTTCTTTCAACGGCTTGGGCCAATGCAGAAACTTGCTGTTTGACTTTATTGCGCCTTGATTCTTCCTGCTGGCGTTCAAGTTCTCGCCTTCGTGCTTCCAATTGTGCTTGGGTCATTCCTCGTGAACTCATTTCTTTCCCCTCTTCTTCTTTTTGGGTTTGTTGCTTGATTTAGTTTTTGCTTTTTCAGCATTATTGATTTTCTTCTTTAGATTGATAAGGGCCTCTTCCAACTGCTTCTTGAAAGTCTTCAACGTAGTCTTTTCAAGACCGTTGGCAGTCATACGATCAAGCCATGAAACCATTTCGGCCTCCGTACCTTGTTTCAACTGACGTATACATCGTTGAAACATCCAATTCTCCAGACTATTCAATGCCGAAACCCAGGTTTCGTTGGATTGCATAAAGGCATCCACCTCTGTAATACCAGTTTCCATCGAGTCAAGGGTGTAATTCTTGCCAAAATAAGGTTCTAATGCACCTTTGAGTAGTTGTTCAGCAACTGATTTGCCCATTCGAGACAAACTCCCTTCTTCTGCATTTGAAAGGGCTTCGAGTTCAATTGTAAAATCGGGTTGTTCGATAGTTCGCTTCCAACGAACGATAGCATGCATTGGTGAAATTATCTTCATCGTTTCTTCGGCCATGTTGACCTCTGTCAACAAAGCCTTAACGGTTGAAGGAACAGGCACTTCCTTCAGAATATGTTGAGCAATTTGTTTTGCTTCTTCATGGAGGCCATGCTCGACCAATACTTCCATAGATTCAAGCACATTTTTTGGAATGGAGTAATTACCTGGCGTCTCCAGTGAATCAGCCCAAATTGCAGATGAATCTTTGAGGATTATTTCTGTTATTGATTCTCCATTTAATCCGCATTTAAGTCCGGTTATTTCGCCAATGGTTTTTGCAATATTGAATGGAATCTGAGTATAATTTACTGGTAGGCGCGTTTTGAGCCCGTCTAACCACAAGGCTTGCGAGAATTTATGATTTTTACCAAAAGTATCTACCAAGTCAAGGCATTGGTTAAAGTATTGTTCAATTCCCTGGGAGGAAAAATTCCAAGAAAAGTTTTGGTATTTGTCTTTTGTTGACCACCGGGGATCATCGATTGGGTCGGTGAGAGTTGCCAACAACCTCATTGTTTTGATGGCTTCCAATGTGTGAGGTAAATCGGCATCCATGTCATGCTCATGTGTGAACATGTTACGACCGGCCTTGGTTTTCCTCAATTCTTCATGTAGTTTTTCGTCGATGACCTTGATTGAACTCAAATCCCTCAACATCCCTGCTAAATCCGAAACAGGTCGCTGATTTCCGACAACGAGGTCCTTGACAATTCGTTCCATGTGACGGTTTACTTCAAACCGCGTCATTGTACAATTGCCAAGCAGAGTATCTTCTAAGTGCGCCATTTCCTCCCACGGAAGTGCTTGTTTACGTTGGCGCACTGCTTTCCACAAAGTGAAAAGGTCGGAATTATTTTGCCCCGAGGAAGACCCCTCAACTGCAAGAGCGTGTATCGACTTTTCAACTGTAGCCCAACAATCTGATTTTTCATCAGGAGAGATTTGAGAAGCCTCAACAGCAGTAAGTAAGGCTTTGACGCCTTCGTTTGAATTCAAACAGATAGTAGCATATAGATCAACAAATGCTTTTACAGCCGTGTGCATGTAAGCCAATCCAAGAGGTCCAACAGCAACATCCAAGCGGTTTTGAATCTCGGTGAAACCACTGATGATTCCGTCCGGGTTCTTTGATGCGATGCCTTCAACCATATCTTGAACCCATTGATCGAGGTCTACAAGAGCGTTGGTCATGAGGAATAGGTGTTCAGAACTGAGTAACTTTCGAAGATATGTATCGACCTTTGCAACTGTTTTCAAGCCCCTTGGCTCTGAATGACAAAGAACGGGGAGACGAATTTCCTCTTTTGATGTAAATGGTATACTGATGAATCCCGCCTCGTAGAAACCACTGCTCATCGCAATTGTTCCTTTTGGCATGATCTCGTTCCAAGGAATTGTAAAACTTGGAGGTGCCAAGTCATTGTTTTCTTGGAACTTGTAATTTTTCTTAAGTTGTTGTGATAAGCAAACCATGGTCCGTGAAGTGAGCAATTGGTCAAGTGCTTGTAAGGGTAAGTCGATGAGTTTAGTCAATTGTTCATGCTCATGAACCACCAAAATCCCTTGTTGTGCCCTTTCTTGCGCCACCAAACGGTCAAGCCGAACTAGTGGGCTGGCATTTTTTGTGGAAGTGGCGCGCATTCCTTTTGTGTTCGGAAGAGAAGTGGTGAGGTGCTTAAGCAAACTTTGGTGATGTGAATTAAGTTGTCGTAAATAACCTTCAATCCATCCAATCCTTGGTATGTGTTCTCGTTGGAGATGAACGAGCCATTCTTGCTTCTTATCCTCGTGTCCAACGGTAAGTGTGAAATGAAGCGGAAGGTGAACTTCTCGATTTTCGAAACGGCTCTCCAACACTTCAATCGTATTGATTTCAATCTCTTCATTTGGGTCGAGTGATGACAAAACGTCCTCGATTTCCCGGAGAGTGGGGTCTACATCGGCCCATTTTTTGTTGGGTTCGTTGAGCCAAATCGAGTTTTCTTTTTGCGGCCACCCGCCTTCAACGGCGCCCTTCTCAATTTCAATTCCACCCAGAATATGCACAACGCCAGTTGTCATGCACCGAACAAACGAATATATCTTCGTCTCAGTAGGCTCTTTCATGTACTTGTTGAGAAGTGCTTCTTTACCAAGAGCATTAACTTGAAATTTCATTCGAGAAAAGCGGTCCTCAACTACAGGTGTTTTTGTGCTTTCCAAGTGGTGAATTTTTTGTTGTGTAACGTCACGCTGGCGCTGTAATTCCCGCAATTCCTCTATCTCTCCTCCAACCATCGCCAAACGATCTAATGTTGCCTTCAACTCTTGGTTGAGGGTTCGAAGTTCATCATCTGCAGGATTTTTAACACTGGCATCATCAACAGAGTCGATAGTGTTGCAGAGTTTCAGTGTCCGCAGAGTTGAGTCAACCAAGAGTGGATCTAAACCAAACTGAGTAATGATCTCTCTTGCAGTACACCCTGGTATGTGGTTGAACGCTTTGAGGATGTGGTGTTCCAATAGGGTCAGCGAACGTTGCCTTGCATGCGTTACTTCGACTGGGAATTCTCGCATCATCCAATGGCCGTCAACGGTATGGATGGTTGCCCTGTCGGATAATTGCACCGCGTCAGACATTGCTTTGAGTCCAGATTCAGAGCAAGTTGCGGCCATCAAGCATCCCTCCTCGAATTGTGTTGTTCATCAGCTGTTGGTAATAACGGGGGTGTTCTATGTCTTCATTATCTCGCACGATCTTGACTTTCACTCCATTCCACGCCCAGCGGTTGCCGAGTACAATCAGTAGGTTTTGAGCCCTCGAATATGCTACATTGACACGGTTTGGTGATTTGGCAAAGCCAGTATCCGGTGGTGCAATGTTCACCTGGTCTTTGTTGCCATTATAATTGACAAGCCATTTGTTTGATGGGGTTTGTTTTTTGAGCAACCTCTTCAATTTCGCTTGGTCACCTTCCACGAGTGGCGCTGATCGAACCATGCTTACGATGACAATTGGGCTTTCGGCACCTTGGAATCGGTCGACGGTGTCTACGCGCACGTTGAGATGCTCCCACCGTTTCTCCGTTTTATTTGAACTTCCAGCAAATACTTTTGAGTCAAACTGTAATTTTTGTGCGCGATAGAAGGTAATGAATGCAACTGGCAAAGTGCCGTGATGATCAACATGAGATAGATTTGCTTCAAGTTCCTTTTGCTTTTCCATTAAAGCAAGTAGTTCCTGTGTTTCCTTTTCCGAAAGCTCCCGTTCACCTGATTGCTGAAGTTCTATTAATTGTTGAAGACGGTTGAAATCTCGTTTCCATTCTCCAACTTGCGTGTTCATCTCATCAAAGAGATGTTCAGCGAGTTCGACTTCTCGCGTATTGAAGTACGATGTCCCCTTTTTCTCTTCACCGCAGTACATGTTTGTCCGAGTCAGAGCAGAATCAATCCAATACATGTGTCGCCGTGGAGTTATTAATTCGGAACCTTTGTTTTCAAGGCCCCATGAGTCCTTCTTTCGGATTGATATGCCATGCTGCTTGTTGGTTTTCTGGGCTTCATCAGTAAGTCCACATTTTAGTTTTCCTTCATAAAATGGATTGATGGCACTCATGATTTGTTGGTGCATACGGTATTGAACATTGAGGCTTGATTTCAAGGATTCATGTGCACCAATGAAGTGACGTTCAAACAGGGCTGTGGTGACCATGTCTCTGAACCGGCCCTTTCCGCCATCATCATATGTGTCTTCGTCTTCGGAAGTTTTCTTCTTTGGATCGTTAAACTCCGGTGCTAATTGGCGATGGTCGCCAACCCAAATCACCTTACGGCCCAGCAAACTTGGGAGAATTATTTCAGGGGGAGTGGCTTTGCTAATTTCATCAATAATCACAACATCAAACGGCTCAGTCGCATGTTCACCGTACCAATGCCAACTTCCAGATTGAGCGGTTGTTACACCATGAACGTTAACCAATTCAAGATAGAGTGATTTTAAGTCATCGATTGAAGATTCAGAAGTATCGTTCAGGGCTTCAATCCAATCCTTTCGAAGGTCCATCCAAAGCTCCTCATTCTGGTATCGAACCCGGTGTGTATTTTGCCAGGCTTCCCCAGATGCTGCGATTTCGTTAAAGGGTACTTGGATCGATATTGCTTCGCTCGCGCCCCTCTCCGATTCATCAGTTCCATGCGAGTTGACTTCTTCTGGAAGCGGTGATAAAAGTGTTTGATATTCTTGGTAGAGGTCCGTAAGTTTTCTATTAAGAAGGCTTATTTTTTCGTCCAATGCAGTAATATTTTGCTCGAAAATGACGCTGGATTCAGACTTCGTTGAACCAGAAGAAGACTCCTCGAGGTGCAATTGAATTTCTGCAATGGCTGAACTCTTGAGACCTTCTAAAACATGAACATTGTCTTCAATGGTGGACATCTCGTTTCCGAATTCTGTTCGAAGTTGTTCACTGATTGCATCAATGTCGGCTGGCGGTTGCAGCAATGATGACAGGTTTAACAATTCGTCATGATTGAGTTTACGGCCTAAGCGAGCTATGTCCTTGCTTGTTGATGCCCACCCTTTGTTGGCTTGATCGCTTTGTTGGTGTTCCATGTGTTCAAGTTCCTCTTTGAGGGATTTTGCTTTGTCAAAGTTTAATTCTGCAGCGGCATCGTTCATTTCTTGACGGAGTTTTGCTTGAGCGGGGTCAACATCGCCAGTGATATCGAAATCATTCAATATATCGAGACACTCCTCGAGAATTGGCACCATTTTTTGTTTGTTATCCAGTTCATTGATTTGTTTGACTTGCCCATCAATCTGCGAACCATCATTTAACCGACTCACATCGATCATTTCCCATTCACCCCGCTCCATGAAGCCTAAAGATTGCTGCAGAATGTTATTTTGATATTCGTGGTCTTGGTTTTTCTTTTCAGATATTGCCTGTTCTTGAAGCAAAACTGCTCGTTGCTGCCTTGATTCCGACAACAACTTTTGATTCGATTCTACTTGAAGGGAAACCACTTCACCATTCACCGCAAATTGCTCGATTGCTTTCCATGAAGAACGAAGATTCAATGCTTCGGTTTGTGCAAGTTCACATTCGTTTTGAATGGATGGGAGGAAAAAAGATTGGACTACGTTGTCTTCCAAAAAAGGCTTTGACTCTGGGTCTGGATCGATTGAGGCGTATTTTCCAAGCCAGCGTATCGGTCGAACATTGGTTTTATGGCCGAGACGTCCTAATGCATTGTCAACTGCCAAGTTCGTTTGACTTGCCACCAAGACTCGCCCTCCATCTTGTGTGATTTGATTCACTAATTCTGCGATAACGGTGGTTTTCCCTGTACCCGGTGGCCCTTGAATGAAGTAGACATCTGGTGCAGCAAGTGCGGAACGAACTGCCCATTCCTGTTCTTTGTTGAGGCGGTCAACCAAGGGGTGTGCGAGAGCTGGGGGTTCAAGCGGACCTGGGGCGGCATTCTCAATATCGAAAATCCATTTGTGCATGTCTGAAGGTGCTTCCATGTCCCGCAATCGTTCTAACCCTTTTCGTTCACGAGTGAGGGTGCCGTAATCGTCTTTTGAATCATTGATTAATGTTTGACCAATCCATTGTTGAATATCATTGTCCGATATAGGTTGCTTTAAACGGATTTGAACGGTGACTATTTTTTTGTTCCTAGGTTGATTGTTAGGCTTTGTGACAAAGCCAATTTCCATTTTTTTATCAAATGCTTGGATTGCCTCATCCGGAGTAGTCTCTATTTCCTCTTTTGTAGCACTCGGAGTGATGTATGCCCTTGGGCCCTTCCACCGCGGTAACCTCTTGAGCAACCCCTTTGAACGCCCACTTGATTTGAGATTCAAAGATGCGGTTGGTGGTTCCTCTTGGATCAATTGAGCGGAAATAATTTCTCCAGTCCATGCATTTTCATTGTGCATGTGTTCATACCATTCAAGGTATGCAAACCAATCTTTGAGTTCCTTTTCCGTTTCCATTATTTGGGATTGAAGACTATCTAATTGGTTGATAAAATTACTGGGAGCAGCAATCCATCCACTGGCAGAAAAGGCGTATTGTTCATCGAATGCGATAGTTGCCACTAAATCGGTTGATTCAACTTTAGCAATTCGCTCACTTCGGAAAGAATGCACGAGTATTGCCCCTTCTTCGGTAAGGCTAAATCGCGCACAGGGCAACTCTCCATTTCGGCCTTGAAGTTTCATTCCTAATGCATCATCCGGGTGTGGGAACAACATGAACATAGGCCCATCCCGCCCATCCATTCCTCGTCGAATGATATGTCGTGTCGAATGGGGCGCCATCCAACGCTCGAGGACCTCAATCGTGAACTGTTCCCAGCGGGCACGGGTAAATGGGTTTACTTGTCTTGAATCATGCGGCGCCTCGCCTAGGTCTAAGAGTTCGAAATTTTTAGCCACCCAATCAGTTAAGCCAAGGGTTTTACGGAATTTTCCATCATCATCCCGTCCTAAGAAGCCGGGGGTGGTGTAAATCGGTATTTGGCCAGAGGAGGAGAATTCTTTCACTACAATATCTCCCCCACGTTTACTCTTGCCAGCGACAGAATACAAACTCTTCGCCGTCATTTTACGGCCCCCTTGATTAATTTTCGAGTTCGCTTCGCCAATGATTTGAGTGTAACTCCAGATTCTGCAGGGTCCTTTGGAGCCTTTGGACCGCCGTAACTTGCAAGGAAACCATCTGGGTGGAAAAACCATTGTTCATTGAGTGATGATTCCAAACTTAAAACGGAAACACCGCTCTTTTGAGCTTGTTTTGAGAGGATCACGCACATCCCATCCTTTCCTTCACGCACGACGGCCTTGGCTCCACGTTGAAACAATTGTTTTGCAGGAACTTGGTCTTCTGGACCGAGGACAGCAACCTCGCCTTGTATCTGAATCTTTGATGCGTGGACTTTTTGGCGCTCCCGGCGCTGAGTAAATTTGAGTTTTCCGAGCAATAACTCTCCAGCACGTTCGACAATCGTTCGGTCATCTAATCCAACGCTTCGCCATGCAGAGACCATGTCTGCTAGAACCACAGCATCGTTGCAATACTTTGCTTGATCGGTGAGGTTGAGTTGTTTTGCCCACGGCTTAAGCACCTTGTAGTATGCTGGGTCAGATCCTTTCAATGTAGAAACCACCAATCCAAAGGCACTCCCAACTCCAAGTCCTTTTACTGCACTTGTTCCATTCATCAGATCAACCGCAATCACTTCGGCCTGAGATATTGTTGAATCCGCACGAACAAATACGACTGGTGCATTTGGCTTCAAGAGATGTAACAATGCTGCTGAGAATGCCGCATCAGCATCGACTTGTTGATGTGTCGCAATGATCATTGGGTCGTCTCGATTGAGCCAAGCCATTAGGGTATTATTTTCATCTTCTGGGGCCTTCTTAGTGATGGTCTGTTCTTCTTCCATACCTCGTTGCAATATGGTCCCGATACTAAAGCCTGTAATTAGAAAATGTATCGATACAACCCAATTCAACTTCAATAGTCAGCAAAGCTTGTTGAATCACTGGAAGAATCAACTTGGTTCAACACCTTTCCACCGGTGATAAGCCAGCCGCCCGACCGAGGAGGAGGAATACCCATGCCCATCGCTCTTTGTCACAAGGCCCAGGCTGGTGAGAGAGCTCAGTTGTGGATAGATTGCTTGTGGGGATTTGTCCATTTCTTTAGCGATCTGATCAACTAAAGCTTGTTCATTTCGCATTATGTAAGCGAAGAGGTCCGCTTTAGCTCGACTCTTGCTAAACATACTAACCGCAGGGCCTAATTGTTCAAACATAGGAATGTCTACTACTAGTTCTCTGGGGTTTGCTCTTAGTTCAGGATGTTTGTCTCCGGGCACACAATAGTACACTGGAAACAAATGAGTTGATGCGGAAAGTGCCATTGCCACCGGCATCAAATTCGTTCCCCCGGTTATGCTGACATGCCATTCAAGCGTGCGTCCGCTTGCGTTAAATTCGGTTTTGGTACGCTCGACCATAGCATCGAATTCACTCATCATTTGTTGAATTGTTTCCTGTCGATATGGGTCCTTGATGGCCACTACCCTGATCTCTGGGGCGCCGGATGGCCCACAATTCTTCGCCCATGAAAATCTAATGTTCTTTTTGACGAGTTCAATAGCGTCATCCCAAGCACTAAAGATATAGATTATTTCGGGATTCCATTTATCGAGGGCCGGTAGAATATGATCTACTGCACCGCCAAGAGACGATACCAATATGTGAATAGACGGACCTGTTTTAGCTGCCACATTCATGTCACATCAACCATTTATATTGAAACCATCGTTCTTAGCATTATCTTGGAGACAGTTCTAAATGTTTCATTTCAATGCAACATTTTCAATTGAATTAATTCACAGGGAATTAAGCCAGACACTCAGCCTTCTGCAACCTTCTATGATATTTTCCATCGAAGTTGCATATGAAATTCGTACTAGGCCTTCTCCATCTTCCATTAATGAGCCAGGAATTAGTTGCACTTGGGCTTCTTCCAGTGCTCTTGTTGCAAATTCAACATCACTCATTCCCGTTCCGGTTATATCACAAAATGCATAGAATGCACCCTCTGATTTTGGGACAACTATACCTGGTAATTGACATAATAATTGATGAATGACTTCTCTCCTTTCCACGTATTGCTTAGCCATTTCTGCAGTCTCCTCATGAAGACCTAAGGCTGCTATTGCTGCAGGCATTAGGAAGGTTGGAACGTGTGTAGCCGCGCTTGCATTGATTTTCTTAACAGCGGACATAACGTCGGTTGGACCGGTCATCCAACCTAATCTCCAGCCGGTCATAGCCCAACCTTTTGACCATCCCCCAAGGGTAAGTGTTCTCTCAGCACCCCCGGCAATAGATGTAGGTGAAGTATATGGGTAATCTTGCCAAACAAGGGTTGCATAAATCATATCATCAATAATCCATAAATCATTTTCAATAGCTAGATTTACTAATTGCTCAACTTCTTGTGGAGTGTATACTGCTCCTGTAGGATTGTTTGGAGAGTTGATCAGTATCGCCTTTGTCTTATCGGTAATCGCTGCATTCAAAGCATCAAAGTCTGGGTGATAATTATCCCTTCTAACCGCTA
>Ga0307986_10002364_pt1 | contig 13549 bp, 12 predicted proteins | sample EllFjometageno82_FD_203170 | JGI IMG/M metagenome (GOLD analysis project Ga0307986, IMG submission 203170) | Marine microbial communities from Ellis Fjord, Antarctic Ocean - #82 | ecosystem: Environmental > Aquatic > Marine > Unclassified | place: Southern Ocean | collected 2014-10-09
TATAATATATCAGATATATTAATATTAAAATTATTAATTAAAGAAATATTTATTTAGATGATTTATTTAGATGATTTCCATCCTTTTACAGCTTCTTTGAAAACTTTAGATTGGGGCCAACTGGGATGTGCCTTTTTAACTTCTTTTAATCTTTTAGATAAAAATGCTCTGTAACTATTTTTACTTTTCCCCTTTTTACTTTTTCCCTTTTTACCCTTTTTACCTCGCTTACTTTTACCGCGTTTCATTGTTAACATTTTCATGCCATGTTTACCAACAGATTCTACATCTCTTATACCCATTCTACCAACAGATTCTACATCTCTTATACCCATTCTACCAACAGATTCTACATCTCTTATACCCATTCTACCAACAGATTCTACATCTCTTACACCCATTCTACCAACTGATACGGCATCTTTACCAACAGACATACCAACTCTACCAATATCTTGTGCAACACCTACACCAGTAGATAATCCTTTTAATGGTAATTTTTCTATATTTTTCATACTATTTTTACCTCCACATTTAGATTTTCTAGCACCGCCTTTTTTAGTTTTCATTGATGGTTTGCGACGAGGTATATTTTTTGGTCTTTTACTTTTCGGAGGCATAGGTAAGTTAATACTTGAAGGTTTTGGTCTTTCTGGGGCACTTGCATTTCTTATAAAACTATTGATCATATTATAATATTAATAATATTTTTATTTATCATTAATAATATTTTTATTTATCATTAATACATTTTAAACGACTTAATGCAAAACGTATATCATCCAATGAAGGCACTTCTCCTTTTTTTTCTATTTTAACTTTACTTTTTTTAATAACTATTTTATTTTCACTGCGCTTAAATATTGGTAATGGAGGAGGTTTTGGTATATTTTTTGGCATATTAGGTGTTTCATCTATAAATGCATAATCATTTAAATGTAAAGGCAAATCAATCTTTGCTTGTAATACATACCATTGAAAATATATATCTTTATTAATTATCCAAAAACCTTGTAAATAAATTATATAATTTCCATATGTATTTGACATTATATTTTTAATTGTATTTTTTTGTTTATCATATATTTTAATATTGTCTTTAACTTTTAATCTAAATTCTAAATCTTTTAAATAATTTACAACATTATAATTATAATATTTACGTTTGATAAAATTGTATATTAAATCTAAATTAAATTTAAAATTTTTAATAGACTTATCATTTTCTATATTTTGTAATGATAAGTTTATAAATGATTTATCGTAATTATTATTTATACCATATTTACTATATAATTTAGGTGTTTGCATACATATATCTTTTTTATTTAAACTTAATCCAACAAATGTAAAATCATTCGAATATTTTAAACTTTTTTTTATATTTATATCTTTTACATTTAAATCTAGTTTACCTAGAATTACCATACATATTTATATATTTAAAAATAATTTTAAATATTATTTTAAATATGACTACTAATATGTCTACTGATATATCAAACGATATAGAAATTTGTAATATTTGTGGCGATGATTTAAATAAAAAATATACATATACTACAAAATGTAATCATGTATTTCATTATGAATGTTTACAAAAAAGTTTGCAAAATAGTTTTGATAAACATAATAGTTGCCCCCTATGTAGACAAAATATAGATTTACTTCCTGTAGTAAATGGTTTAAAAAAATTAATTAGAGGCATACATTATACTTCTATAGAATATAAAAACAGTTTAAATTATATTAATACACCATGTAATCATGTATTAAAAAGTGGTAAAAATAAAGGACAAGTTTGTAATAAAAATTGTAAAATTGGTTATAATATTTGTAGTAAACATATATAAATATTTTAAATTTTAATTTATAGGTATTCCTAAACTTGGTATGATATTGCCTCTTCCAGGATCTGCCAACCAACTATAATCATTTTCATCTGTCCTTTGCGTTATGACACCTGGGCCAAAATATGGTCTATTTAATTCTTTTGCAGTTGTATTATTGTTTGCAACACAATCTGGTGGTATAAATTGATTTTCCATTTTTATTCCATGTTCATCCCAATCATTCAAATGTTTTTGACAAAATGTTCCACTACGTTCCATCGGTGTCCTATCACTATAATAATACTTAGTATAATTATCTAAATCATATTTATTGAATGTTCCCTTATCAATTTTATATACATTATCTAATAAATGATATTCTATACTAGAATCATTTACACCAATTAATTTATAATATTTTTTATAATTTTCTTCTAATATAGCATTTGAATCCTTATCAAACATATTGTAATCTCTTAAATAACCTTTTGAAAATATTGAAAAATCATATTTATTTAATACATTATAATTACTACTAAACTCATTCCCTATTGAATTTACATATAACACATCTGTATCCTTAAATCTCAAAAAATCCATAAATACTTTAATTGTATAATAATTTTTAACATCATATAAAAATGCAATAACAATGTATCGTTTGTTTCCATGAACATCTTCTTGTTCATATACTTGTTCAATACCATGCAAATAATAATCTTGTTCGCTATCTATAAATTTAACATGTTCAATAATTATATTTAAAACATCTTTTAAATATTCATCTTTATTTTTAGGAATAGTATCTCTTGTAAATATACTTGATTTACAATTTCCATTTAATCTTAATTTATCATAACTTGACATTTGATTAAATATATACAATAAATTGTGCGTTGGTTTAACAAACTTATCTTTCTTTAAATTCTCCATTATAGTATGTGAATGGTCAGGGTTTTTTAACTGAACTACATGATTTATACCCTTTCTACTATACATCAAATAAAAAATAATGACAGCTATAAATATAATCATTAATGTTTTCATTATATTATAATATATTATTTTATTTCATGTGAAATGTCTCTTTATCTGATAAAACTTTTGTAATAAAATGATAACTTTCAACCAATTGTTCTTTACTCTTTCCACCAGTAATTATAATTTTACCACTTGCAAATACTGCAATTGTGACTCGTTTACAATCCCCATTCTTATAACCATCCCCTTTTCCATTACATTTACAATCACATTTACAAATACCGCATTTACCATACGATGTATTATAATAATATTTAATATTTACACCTGGATACATACATGGTTCATATGTTGAATATAACCCCAAATCAATAATTTCACGATGTAATTTCTCTCGATTTAAACTATATCCAATATCAAAATCACTATTAATTAATACAATCCTATATTCTAATATATCAATATTTGTATTCTCAAAAAATTTAATCGTTTTATTTCTATCAATAAAGATATCTTTAACAATACTTAAAACTTCTTCTCCTTGTTTTTCATACTTAAGTCCTGTCATCTGAATATTTCCATTATTAAATATTTTTACATTCACAATTTTATCATTATGATAAATATGTATTGTTGATTGATTGAAAAATGTTCGTTTCACTTTATTTTTTCTCACCTTTTTATCTAATTTTTTACTATAACCTTTATATTTTGTTTTATACTCAACGAATTTAACAATATCATCGATTTGTATGCTTTCATATAATTTTTCTATATTTATATGTTCAGATAGTTTAGATACCGCTGTCATTGTTGAAATCCTTAAGTGTTCCATAATTGACAATTAATTTGTTTAAAATATCTTTAAATGTTTTTTCAAATTTAATTAAATTTGATATTTTGATATTTAAAAGTAATTCAAGTATATAATATAGTGTAATGGAAAATATCGACGAAAATATTAACGATTATATCATTGATTATTTAAAATCTAATTTGTATGACGAATATATTTATAAAAATTCAGAAAATACGGAATATACAAATATTCTTAAAATTGATATTATGACAAAAATATGTAAACATTATGGATTTGTCAATAATTATGAAACTTATATGATTACAAATATAGTAGATCATATTGTCGAAGATATGAAAGAAAAATATGCTATGAGAGAAAAACTTAAATTACAAATGGATAAGTTGCAAAAGTTGGTATTACCGGAACAACGCAGTAAAGAATGGTTTGAAATGCGTAAAGGCATGTTAACTGCTTCAAGTCTAGCATGTGCTTTAGGTGATGATCATTTTAAGAGTCGGAATGAATTAATTTTAGAAAAAGTTGAAAATAAACAGATTCCATTTGTTCCAAATCCAATTACAGAGTGGGGTGTTAAATACGAAGAAATTGCAACTAAATTTTACGAAGCCTTAAACGATTTAAAAATTATTGAATTTGGATTAATTCCTCATCCAGATTTCACTATTTTTGGAGCATCGCCAGATGGTATTTGTAGTAATGATTCGCCAGATGAATTTATTGGACGAATGTTAGAAATTAAGTGTCCACCAAAAAGGAAATTTACAAAAACAGTACCCAAACATTATTGGTATCAAATGCAAGGACAACTTGTGTGCTGTGATTTAGAAGAATGTGATTTCTTACAGGTTAAATTTCAAGAATACAAAACTTTTGATGATTATGTAGCAGATATCAATAATAGTGATATGGACCCAGAGGGTAAAACAGAAAAAGGATTACCAAAAGGTTGTACGTTAACATACAGAAAAAAAGATGAATTAAAATGTAGTTATCTATATCCGGAATTATATCTTACAGATGATGATTATAATAACTGGATCTTGGAAAATCGAAAAAATATTGAAAGTGATGGCCATGAATTTGTTGAAGCAAAATGGTGGTATATTGAAAGATATGAATGCACACTTGTTAAAAGAGATAGAGAATGGTGGTGTGTAGCAATGGAAAAAATTTATCAATTTCATAATGAAGTTGAATATTATAAAAAGAATGGGACAAAAGAGTTAAAACAAAAAATTAATGGTAATAAACGGATAGATATTTCAGAGATTGATGAATGTTTATTGTAATTAAAATTATTCATGATCATATATACCTTTAATATTTATAATTATAGTTAATGGATCATATACGTTTGAACTATAATTATTGTTACCATATGTTTGACTTGGGACGCCACAAGCTGGTAAGGATTCGCTATTTTTAGAAAATATACTATCAATTTTGCCCTGTGGAATATATTCTGTTAGTACAGAAGATGTAGTTGCCCATTCATTTAAATCACTTAATTTATTTTGATTGTCAAATATATTATAACACCAATCTTGTTCTTTAAATATATCATTATTTTCAATATTATCAAAATCACTTGGTATTTGTTCTCCATATGCAAAAAAATAACTTGATGGACAATTATTATGAACTGTTTTTGTCCATTTATTTAATTCAGGATTTATAGATGATGGTTGACTATACCAAGCATTTAAACATGAACACATACCAGTAAATATTATATCATTATCATTACTATATACATTTTTTTCTGCATTTGTATTACACCCTATTGGATCATATTCATTTGCTGAAATTAATTTTTGTATTACAGCTGGACCTCCTTTTCTAGTATCCCCCCCTAATCTAGATTTATTAAATATATCATCATTTGTGTTAAATTTTGGATCATCTGTTGCAAACATATTATGTTTTGGAGATAAACATACTTTTTGTCCATTTTTATTACCAATAGGTACACTTATATTATTATCAATAAAAGATTTTCCACCAATACTATCACAACTATCATCTAATGGAAATTTACATTTATTGTAATCATCATGTAATATAATATTACAACTATCTCCTAAATTTACATAAACATCTACATTTGAATTAAATCCATCAACATAACTTTGATCAAAATATAATTGATTTATCTTTCCATTATTTTTATCACATATATGACCATCTACTTCATCTTTAGTACATGGATATGTCATATTTAATTCAAATCTATTTGCACCATCAGGACATGATTGACATGAATCAATATATTGGTGTGTTATCCAAAAACCCATTGATATTATGAGCGTATCTTCTCCTTTTAAATTTATTTGTAGTTTATCATATTGATTTAATAATATACCATTTTGGACAGGACTTGGTTTTTGTGGTGATGATTTTAATCTAGTTAAAAATTGTTCTTTAGTATATATACTTTTTGTATTAGTATTTATTAATGATATAATTCCATTATCATAATTTGTTCCCCAAGAATTACTATCTGTTTTTATATTAATATCTGGATTTTTAAATATATGAATATATTCATTATGTGTTATACTAAGTGGATTACCATCTAATATTGGTATATCAAACCATATTATTATAGGATTATTATAATCATTATGAATAATCCAATAACCACCTTCTGGATATATGCTCGGTACTATATTTGGAAAAACTTCTGATGCACTATCTTTGTTATCTGGAGTTGGTGTTGGTGTTGGTGTCGGTGTTGGTGTAGGTGTTGGTGTTGGTGTAGGTGTGGGCGTAGGTGTTGGTCCGGGTGTTGGTGTAGGTGTAGGTGTAGGTGTAGGTGTTGGTCCGGGTGTTGGTGTAGGTGTTGGTGTAGGTGTAGGTGTAGGTGTTGGTGTTGGTGTAGGTGTAGGTGTAGGTGTTGGCGTTGGTCCAGGTGTTGGTGTAGGTGTAGGTGTAGGTGTTGGTGTAGGTGTTGGTGTAGGTGTTGGTGTTGGTGTTGGTGTTGGTGTAGGTGTAGGTGTTGGTGTTGGTGTAGGTGTTGGTCCAGGTGTAGGTGTAGGTGTTGGTGTTGGTGTTGGTGTTGGTCCAGGTGTTGGTGTTGGTGTTGGTCCAGGTGTTGGTGCTGGCGTAGGTGTTGGTCCAGGTCCAGGTGTTCCTGAATCACGATGTCTACCTCTATCTATATATTCTTCTTTATATATATCAATATCTATTTTATTACCTTCTTCATCTATATCATAATTATCATAATTATCACAATTTTTTCCATAATATCCTGACTGACATATACATTTATAATCATCTACTAATTCTATACATGAACTATTATTTAAACATAGATTATCATCACAGTATAATTTTTTAACTATACCGGTTTTATCTTTTATAGTTTTATTTGAACCACTAAAATGTAATATTAAATAAGCTAGCAATGATAAAAAAAGTAATACAATAAATATTATAAAAATATATCTGTGATCAAATAATAATTCTTTAATATGCATATATTAAATATTATATTATTTTTATAATTCATCAGAAATAATACATGTTTTCTTACTATTTAAATAATCGTGTACACATTTGGTTGCTAAACTATCTGCTCTACTATTACCCATACTGTGAATATCATTTTTTTTTGTATGTGCTCTAACATGTATAAAATCAATATTTAATTTTTGAATATTATCATAAATACTTCGAATAATTTCAATATTTGGTCTATCTAATTTATTTTTTTTAACCCAACATTTATACCATTTCATTACACAATCAATACTATATTTTGAATCTGTATACAAATTTATATGTTTATCAGTCAAATTTTTGTCAATTACGATTTTAATTGCCGTATCAATAGCACTTAATTCTGCATAATTATTTGTTGGATTATCTGTTAATAATAATTTACTAACATCATTTAATTTATTACGATTTGTTTCGCAGAAATGTATACCAATGCCACATGTTGCACCTTTCATACCATTAAAGGGACACGCTCCATCTGTATAAATATTAATATCTTCATTTAACACAATGTTCATATTATAATCATTTAATAATTTTCTAGATTCATTTGCATAATCTCCAAATCTCTGATTATACCATTGTGTTGTTACTAACCATTCAATATACCGCTTATCATTTTTAAAAACCATATTTAACTTTTGACCCTTGTATTTACCAAATGGTAAAAGCATTATTAACATATATTTAAATAAAAAATTTAAGTATTTTCAAATTTATTAAATTTTTAATCTTCCAATATTATGTCTTATAAAATATTCTTTAATAAATTGTGTATCTACAGCAAAACAATTTAAAGTTCTTAAACTATCAATAGATAATATCGTGCCAATCTCTATAAATACTTCAAATTCTATAGGGTTCTCAATATTAATGTACGTACCTCTTTCAGTGCCGGGTGGAAATTTCATAACTGTTACACCGCTGGCAGTCTGGATACGAATTTCACCATCATCGATCATAGCTTGAGTCACAGTAATTTTTCTATTAAAATAATAACATATAACTTTTAATGATACATCAGTATTATATTCTCCGGCTCCCAGCATATTTAAATTTTCAATATATCCATGATCATTATATTGGTCTGGATTACTTAAACGAAATACTGTTAAATTTGAAGGTATCCGTTCTATATTAAATGATGTAGAACCTGATGGTTCTATTTCATATACTACTGCTTGGGGACCAGCAGCCATTGCCCCAGGAATAAGTGCTACATCTGGATTGATGTCGTATGCTTCTAATACTGGTATTGATATTTGATAAAAATCATATACTGTACTTGGAACACGTATATCAAAATTAAATTCAAAAGCATCACCGGTTGGTATGGCATGTGCAGCTTCAGATATATCTACATAATTCTGTATATATTCACTTGCTGCTCTTTCAACATTATCACTATTTTGTGTTAAAACAAGTCTTGCTTGTGGTATAGATATAGGCAATGCACTGCTAGATACTCTTCTAATGACATCTATAACATCATCACATACAGTAATGTCTGAAACTTCGGGTTTACTATACGGTGAGCGATGTAACATACTAAGTGCATTATCTAAATCCCAATCATTTTGATATAATACACTTATCGCTGTATTTGTACTTACATTATATGATAAACATAACAATTTCAATACCATTAATCTTTTGTCATCACCTGATAATCCTCCAGTATCATCTAATACGTCAAATGGATCTTGTTGTATCTGAGAAATATCAGTATCTTCTAACGTTTCTGCTACTCCTCCATCATCAAAATATTGTTGTCTTGCTTCGTCTACTTGACCATCATCATCCCAACTTGTAAAAAAAGTCAAATATATTGGTGCTAATCCGGGATTTACACCTAGTCTTATTAAATCTCTAATTTTTTCGATCTGTTCATCAGTTATATTGGTATGAATATAATACAAAAATTTTAAAAAAATTTTTTCTGGGCTTTGATTTTGTAAATTATTAAATTGTACAAACTCAATTAATATACTTATTATTTTATTTTTTAAAGATGGTATTTTTTTTAAAGTTAGTGTATTTGTAAAAATATTAGGCGGCATTGAATCAAAATAACTTATTAACCTTATTCTAATATCATCATCAATAACTTCTAAATCTTCAATAACTTCTGAATATACCATATCTACATCTAGTGGATATTCTAATGTAAATTCATAATTTACTGATGAAATATTAGCACTCGTTTTATAAGTAATTAACATAAAATCGTCTACATTTGCACTACCACTGGTTACTATAGTAGGAAAAAATTGACGGATGCCACCCGCTCGAGCCGCTCGAGGAATTCCAATATTAGCACTAACTAATTGTTGTTCTGCTTCAACATAAATTTGACTTTGAGCTGTAATAGCTCCATCAACATCAAAATCATCATCATCTAAATATGCAAATATAGATCTATTATCAAATACACAACATGTAAATGTATTACCGTGAAGATCAATTAAAGTATAATCTACAGAAAATAAGGGATTCCATTGATCGTCTTCACGACGTGATCTTTGAAGATTATTTTGGGTCATTAAATATGGGGAAAATTGATTTTGAGGATCTCGAGATTCATGAGGATAATGAATTCCAGAATTAGCCATATTGTTTACACCTTCATATACATCAATTTCTTCATTCAATAAATATGTAAAAAATTTCGAATCTTTTAACTTTGATGTTTTTCCTCCGTCATCGCTGGTTATACTTTCATCATCTGCATATGAACTATATAAATCTTCTCCCACAGGTAGATTTAATTTAGGGGATTCTACAGCAAAAAATGATGTTGGATCAGTTATTTTACATAATTGTGTATTCTTCCCATCATGTAATGGTATCCAAGAAAGATTATCTAATATAGGTCTACCTAGTCCAACAACTTGAGCAAGTGGACCCCCCATAAAAGGAAATATAGATTTAGAGTTATTTTTACTAGATATATTACCTTGATTATCTGAAAATAAAGTTTTTATACTTTTTCTTACTAATCTATAATAGGGCATATTAATAGTTGTAGGACTACGGCCATTATCACATATATCTTTTAAATATCCGCTCCACTCTTCAAAACGTGTATCTAAATCATATTTATTAAATTGTGTACCTCGTTTCTTGGTGATTATAATTTCTCTATATTGCATAAATTTGTAAAAATTAAATGGTTTATATACACGTCCTTCTATTTCAAATAATGTATTATTATTTAAACCAACAAATTCCCGAGTATCTAATCTATATGGTGGAGACATAAAATCTGCACCTCTATCAACAAAACTAATAAAAACAGTATTTCGATTTATCCAATCATTTATATCAAAATTAGAAGTTCTGTCATCTCTAGTATCCACTATCTCTTTAGCTAAAGTATATTCAAGTACATCATCTTTAACATATAATAATCCAACTTCAGTAATAGCTTGATTGTCCCCGCCAAACATTTTTTGTCTTGTTAAAAAATCATGTATTACATAATTTTTTATTTTATACTCTATACGTAATGTATTTTGATTCGCGATACTACCAATCGCACTTAGTGTACAATATGAGGGGTTGCAAAATAAATTACTTAAATGTACAGTAAATAATTTAAATTGAACTGTTGTTGAAACAACCCTTGAAGTAGCAGCACAAGCCCCTCCACCAGCATGAATTTGGAGCCCACTCGGATATTGGAGAGAATCAGGAGAACCGATAGAAAATTGATTGATTTGATTTAATATTAAGTATATTAGTATACCTATAAATATAAAAATTAAATATTTTAAAAATTTGTTCATATATATATATATATTATATTTATTTATTTATTTTATATTTATTCACCGCCATCCGATTTATTGCCTTTGGATTTACCTTCTTCCATACCTTCAATTGATCTATCAATCATTTCTGCAGCCAAACCCTTTACTATTTGTGTGCCATCAGATAAACCAGTTTGTAAATTACCTTCAATTCTATCATTCGCACTTTGTAATGTTTTTTTTAAATCACTAACAGAATTACCAACAGAACCTACATCTAATGCTGTTCCCAATGTTCCCAATGCTGATTGTGATGTAGAGGTAGACGATTCAATCGCTTTTGTTTGATATTGTTTAGGTAATGTACTATTCAACTCATCGCTAAAATTAAATTTATTCTTTTTATCTTCTCCCTTACCATTATATTCTTGTTCAATTTGTTTTCGTTTAACACCTTCAACACTTTTACAAAATTGTTTAAATGCTTGTCCGTGACTTTGAGCATTTTCATATTTACCAGATAATTGAAAATATTGCCATCCTTCAGTTTTTAATTGTTCAACAACCAATGAATATGCTATATAATTTTTATCTAATGAAAATAATTGTAAAAATCCATTGCATGCTGTGATAGTTAATGATAATGACCATGATGTCCAATATGTTATTGCCTCAAAGTTTCTTGGTAATTTTGTAGGGTCCATTTGTCCAATAGATAATATTGCTGGTAATAAGATTGAACCTATTGTCATAACAAATCTTAAACCATTATAATATTTATTTATACTATCTCTTTTATATTCATAATGCATGACTTCATATAAAAAACGATTCTTAATAATTTCATTATCACTCGGTGAATTTTTTAATACTAGTCCATCAATTATTTTATTGACTCTATCATAATAACTAGAGCGTTGAAATTCTATACTCATTTATAATATATAAATTAAAAAAAATATTAATATCTACATTTTGTTTTTTTCTTTTTACTCAGTTTGCCACCTTTTTTATTATAAACACAATTTGGAACCATTTTACCATTTTTAGATTTCATACCAACCATTTTGTAATTATTCCAACAAGGTTTCTTTCCACCTCTATATTTTTTAGTTTTACGCTTGCCACTGCCAGATTGTTCTGGTCTAAGTTCTGGATTTTCTCTAAATATTTCTTCCCAGTCGATTTCGTCTGATTCTGGTTCATGTAATAATTCTTCTGGATATATTGCATATCTCAAATATCCTCTAATATGATCTTCTTCATCATATTGTTTTGTTAAATCGATCCATCTTCTAATTTTCTCTCTTTCTGTTTTTGGAGGAGCCCATTGTCCATATCTTCTTTTAGTTAATTTTCTCTTTTGTCTAGTTTGTCTACCACGCATTACTGATTGTATATATCTAGCAGATTCCTCTTTCATCAATTCATAATCTGGTTCATCTGGTGATTCATCAGTATCCATGCCGATAGATAATCCTAAATATTTTTTAATTTTTTTATATTTTCTTATTTCTTCCACTGTAGTATATTCATATTCTTCATAATCTTTTTCTATATACAACCATTTTTCATATAAACTTGGATTTGATTTAGCACCATTTATTACTAAAAATTCAATGATTCTATCTGTCATAGGATACATATCAAACCCTAGATCCCAATAATCCCTATTACTATCACCAATTATAAGCCAAATTATATATTCTAATATAGATAGTCCATAGTCAATTGGTAATGGCACCATGCTACCAGGTGTTGGTCCGACTGTATAAGTTTGTAATGGATTTTCAACATCTATCACAAGTTGACTAATATCTAGGTCAAATCTCCCATAATCTGAAATCTTTACATTCCATCTATTTAAATCATCTATTTCTAAAATTGTATCAATTATTTCTTGTAGATTTTCTTGAATTTCTAATAATTCATATAAATTTTGTGCTTTATTTTTTTGACTCATTATATTATAATAAAATAATATTATATTATTTTTTCTTAGCATTTATTTTTACCTTTTTAGAATTTTTTTCTTTTTATTAATCTTTACCCACTTCTTAGTTTTCTTGTATCGTTTATTCTTATACAAATTACCATCTTGACCTTTCATTATTATATTCAAGTTAGATTTTCTAGCAGGATATCCTAGAACAGATGGATCGCTTTTATTTTTCTGCTTCTTTTTTTTTGTTTTTGTTTTTGTTTTTGTATTCCGTAATAAATCGCTAAATTTATAAGATCCACCAATCATACTTTGTGTCAACATATAATATAACAATTATTTTAATATTTATAATCTTCTGAATCTAGTATTTCTGGTGCATCATTCATATCCAATTCATTCTCATCATTATATGGATCCTTATAATCGCAAACATTATAAACAAATTGTATCAATGGATAACTAGTATCATTTTTATTATGTAATAATTGTGATCCTAAACTTTTTGTAAAACTTTTATAATAAATAAAGATATCGGTTATTTCATCACTATATGTCATATTATAATGTTCATATAATTCATCTTCATCATAATCAAATTGATAATTTTGTAATGGTAATACATGTTCTTTATAAATAAAGTTTTTAAATTCATCATAAAATTTTTCATCATCTATGAATCTATCTAATTCTGTATTTGAATCAATCCATAATT
>Ga0307986_10002365_pt1 | contig 13546 bp, 14 predicted proteins | sample EllFjometageno82_FD_203170 | JGI IMG/M metagenome (GOLD analysis project Ga0307986, IMG submission 203170) | Marine microbial communities from Ellis Fjord, Antarctic Ocean - #82 | ecosystem: Environmental > Aquatic > Marine > Unclassified | place: Southern Ocean | collected 2014-10-09
CTACTGTCCATGAACTGGCTCCAATTAACAAAAAATTAATTGAAAAAAGAAAGATTATACAAAAAAAGATTGATGAGTGGCATAAAGACAATGCTAATAAAGATTTTGACAAAGACAAATACACTAAATTTTTAAAAACTATTTCCTATATAGTTGAAGATGGAAAAGATTTTAAAATAAGTACTACTAATGTTGATGAAGAAATATCCTCTATTGCAGGCCCTCAGCTTGTGGTTCCAGTGGATAACGCGAGATATGCAATTAATGCTGCTAACGCTCGATGGGGCAGCTTGTATGATTCTCTTTATGGAACAGATGTAATACCAGGAGATAAGGGTAAAAGTTACAGTTCTGAAAGGGGAAATAAAGTTATTGAATATGTAAGAAAGCATCTTGATTCCGTGGCTCCACTAAACAAAGAGAGCTGGAAAAATGTATCAAATTTAAAAATTGAAAATGATCAATTGATTATATTCGTTGATGATAAAATGGATAGTTTAAAAAACAAAATTCAATTTATAGGTTTTAGTGGAGAAAAAGAAAAGCCTAATTCAATTCTAATTAAAAGTAATAACCTTCATCTAGATATAATTATTGATCCTAATAGTATAATCGGCAAAGATGATAAAGCAAATATTTCAGATGTGATAATTGAGTCAGCTCTCTCTACAATAATAGATAACGAGGACTCTGTTGCGGCTGTTGATGCGGAAGATAAAGTGAACTGTTACAGAAATTGGCTAGGTTTAATGAAAGGAAACTTAGAAGTTAATATGGAAAAAAATGGCAAGAAGTTTGTTCGTAAACTAAATACTAATAGAAATTACACTTCAAAAGATGGATCAAAGATACAATTACAAGGAAGGGCTTTATTGTTAAACAGGAATGTTGGACATCTAATGACTAATCCCGCTATCATTTTAAGAGATCATTCAGAAATTCCTGAAGGTATTATGGATATATTTGTTTCTACTTTATGCGCCTTACATGATTTTAAGAATAAAAATAATTCTAGAACCAACTCTCTTTACATTGTTAAACCAAAAATGCATGGCCCTGAAGAAGTTGCATTTACAAATATGCTATTTGAAAAAGTAGAAAATGCTTTAGGAATTAAAAAATATTCAATTAAAGTTGGCATAATGGATGAAGAACGGAGAACTACTATAAATTTAAAAGAATGTATAAGACAAGTTAAAGATAGAATAGTTTTTATTAATACCGGTTTTTTAGATAGGACTGGGGATGAAATGCATACTTCTTTTGAAGCAGGCCCAATGATTTTTAAAGGTGAAATGAAAAAATCAACTTGGTTAAATACTTATGAAAATTGGAATGTTGATATAGGATTAAGTTGTGGATTTTCTGGTAAAGCTCAAATCGGGAAAGGCATGTGGGCCATGCCTGATAAAATGGCTGATATGATGGATCAAAAAGTGGGCCATTTAAAATCTGGCGCCAATTGTGCCTGGGTTCCTTCACCAACTGCAGCTACTCTTCACGCCTTGCATTATCATAAAGTAAATGTTTTTGATGAACAAAATAAAATTAAATCTAGGAATAAAGCAAAAGTTGAAGATATTTTAGAAATACCAAAAGCGGATAGACCCAACTGGTCTTTGGAAGACATTAATCGTGAATTAGAAAATAACGCTCAAGGAATTTTAGGTTATGTAGTTAGGTGGATTGATCAAGGTATTGGTTGTTCAAAAGTTCCTGATATTAATAACATTGGTTTAATGGAAGATAGAGCTACATTAAGAATATCTTCACAGCATATAGCAAATTGGCTTCATCATGGCATCTGCAACAAAGAACAAGTAATGACTATTATGAAAAAGATGGCATCAATTGTAGACAAACAAAATGAAAAAGATCCAGCTTATACTCGAAATGGAAGATCTTCATATAAAAAAATGTCTGATGATTTTAAAGGTTCAATAGCATTCTCTGCTGCATGTGATCTAGTTTTTAAAGGCAGAACTCAGCCATCTGGTTATACCGAACCACTCTTACACCAAAAAAGATTAGAGAAAAAAATATCTAATTAGTTTTCAGTTACTGGAACTCTATTTTTAAAAGCTGAAAATAATGTACCGTCATCAAGCTGCTCTATTTCACCTCCAACTGGCAATCCTTGAGCTAACTTTGTAATTTTAAGTTTATCATTTTTAATTGTATCTTCTATGTAGTGTGCAGTTGTTTGACCTTCTACGGTCGCGCTTGTAGCTATTATAACTTCTTTTAAATTATTTTTTTTTATTCTTTTAACCAAAGATTCTATAAGTAAATTTTTTTGCTCGTAATTTTCACTAGAATTAAGTGTGCCTCCTAATATGTGATAATAGCCTTTATAAATGTTTGCAGAGTCTATTACCCACATATCTGCAAGGTTTTCTACTACACAAATTTTATCGTATGCATTGTCTGTACTGCATATACAAACACGGTCAATAATCTTTAAATTTCCACAATCTACACAACGAACCACTTTTTTATAAACCTGCGCTAAAGATTTGGCTAAAGGTTTTACCATATTATCTTTGTTGTTAATTAGTTTTAAAATTATTCTTTTAGCTGATTTTGGACCTAGCCCTGGAAGTTTAGCAAATTGAAGGATCAGTTCATTTATTTCAGGAATATCATTATCCATTAAAAGGGTAGTTTAAAATCAAGAGGTAAATTCAGACCTCCTGTAACTTTGGAAAGTTCCTCAGCTGATTTTTTTTTTAAGTTATCTTTAGCATTATTGTATGCAGCTTTTATTAAGTCATTAATAATTTCTTGTTCTTCCTTCTTTGCTTCATCGCTTATTAAAATTAATTTCAATTCGTAATCACCTGTTAAAACTACCTTAACTAAACCACCACCTGCTTGACCCTCAACCTCAATTCTTTTAATTTGTTCTTGAGCTTCTTTCATTTTATCTTGCATGTCTTTAGCTTTGGAGAGCATATCTGTAAAATTAGTCATTTTTTTCTTCCTGAATATCTACAATTTTTGCATCAGGAAATGCCTTCTCTATTTGCTTGGCCAGTTCACCTTTTTTAAACTCTAATAATTTAGATGATTTTTGATCATTATTTTGCTCGTATACACTTTTAGCTTCGGTATTTTTACTTAATGAAATAATCCATCTTTCACCAGTCCATAAAAGTAATTTTTCTGTAAGATTTTTTATAAAATTTTTATTTAAATCTTCATTAAAACTGATGTCAATTTTTCCTTTATTAAAGCTAACTAATTTTACGTTTCGTTCTAGATCATATTTTAATTCAACTTCTTTTTCCTCATTTGCAAGGTTAATAAGGTCTTGAAAACTAGTAATTTCAATTTTGTTAACTTGGGATGATAAACTTTTTATTGGACTACTCTTTATTTGATTGGTGTTTTTTAATTGATTTTTAATCTGAGTTGAAAAATCATTTTCTAAATTTTCTTCTTTGATTTTATTACCAATCAAATTATCTTTTATTTCTATATTTTTTTCAATGGTATTATCTTCGAATACTATTTTTTTATTGTCTATATTTTTAAGATGAACCATTTGCATTATATACATTTCTAAAGTTAAATTTTCATTTCCAACTATTTTAAGATCGTCAATAGTTTTAATTGTGAGCTGCCAAAATAACCCTATGTCCTGCATATCAATGTTCTTTGAATAAGTATCAACTAACTGAACTTCTATTTCTGAGATAGTCATATCTTTTTCAATTGGGCCTAAATTTATTCTTCTACTAAAAAGATACAGAACTTCTAAAATATCATTTAGAAAATTTTTGGCATCTACTCCATCATTAATAAAACTTCTTAGATGTTCTAGTGCCTCTTTTTCATTGCCGCTTAAAACTTCTTTAAACAAGGTCATGATTTTTGTTCGATCTGCTAAACCTAACATTTCTCTCACATCGTTTTCTTCTATAGTATTTTTTTCTCCAATTGATTGAGAAATTAAAGCTCTGTCTAAAAGAGAAATTGCATCTCGTACTGATCCTTCAGAGGTTCGTGCTATTAACCTGATTGCATTATCAGAAATTTCTCCATTCTCTTTAAATGAAATATCTTTTAGATGTTTGCAGAGTTCTTCAATCTTAACTCTTTTAAGATCAAATCTTTGACAGCGAGATAATATGGTAACGGGTATCTTTCTAGCTTCAGTGGTAGCTAAAATAAATTTTAAACTTGGCGGTGGTTCTTCTAAAGTCTTAAGAAGACCATTGAAAGCTTGTTTAGACAACATGTGCACTTCATCTATTATGAATATTTTATATTTTGCGCTTGTTGGACTATATTTTGAACTTTCAATTAATTCACGGATATCATCTATTCCAGTTTTTGATGCAGCGTCCATTTCTAAAATATCTATATGATGAGATCCAATTATCTCCTCACAAGTAGGGCAAAATTTTTCACTTGAACAATTTATTTTTTCATCATAATTTTTTTGACAGTTAAGTGCTTTAGCAATTAATCTAGCAGTAGTAGTTTTACCCACCCCTCTTATTCCAGTTAATAAGTAGGCATTAGGAGTTTTACCTAGTTTAATTGCATTAGTAATTGTTTGAGACATTATCTCTTGACCTATTAAGTTTTTAAATTCTTGAGGTCTATACTTGAGTGCTAAAATTTTATTTTTTGTCATTATTTAATAGAGGCAGGCAACAACCTGAATAATTTTCACTACGGCTGCTTCTTTTCAGACCTGACCGGGTTTATGAAACATCCACCTGATGCCAACCTCATAAAGAGTATATCAAGATCAATTTGAATACTACAAGGCTAGATTTAAGTTTTGTGGACTATTTTTGCCTAAATGTGGAGGCCTCATATACGCCTAAAATATCTAGAGTTTCAGTATGAAAACCAAGTTCTTCCAATGCTTTTTTCACTTTGATTTCTTCAAGGTGCCCCTCTAAATCTAAATAAAAGTTTGCTTGATCAAAAGTATTTTTAACTGAAAAGCTTTCTAATTTTGTAAGGTTAATTTGATTGGTTGCAAAACCTCCTAAACATTTATAAAGAGCTGAGGGCTCACTTTTTAGCCTAAAAATACAACTCGTTATATATTTTTTTTCTTTTTCAAACTCTGGCTGTTCTACATTTTTACCCATTATTAGAAAACGTGTTACATTTCCTTTTTCATCTTCTATATTTTTTTCTAAGATTTTTAATTTATAAATTTGAGCAGATAATCCTGAGGCAATGGCTGCAATAGATTTATCATCTCCTTCAGCTAAATCTTTGGCCGAACCAGCTGTATCCGCTGAAATAATAGATTGAAATTTTTTCTTGTTAATTATATTTTGACATTGGCCAATTGCTTGGGCATGACTTCTAACATATTTTATATCACCAATTGTAGCTTCTGGTTTGCAAAGCAAATTATGTTCTACATTTAAAAAATATTCTCCATGAATTTGTAGTTTATATTTGGGTAATAAATAATGTATATCGGCTACTCTTCCAGCTAAAGAGTTTTCTATTGGTATAATAATTTTACAATTTTCATCTTGATAAGCTTGTTTAAAAGTTTCTTCAAATGTTGCGCAAGTTTTTATTTCTGCATTTTTATATATTTGATTTGCAGCTATATGAGAATATGCTCCTAGTTCTCCTTGAATTCCAATTTTCATTTTTTATTTTCCATTATTTTTTTAATTTCGATTAAATCTTCTTCGGTGTCAACACTGAGAGGAGATGTATCTATATAACCAACATGAATTGACATATTATTTTCTAAGGCTCTAAGTTGCTCTAATTTTCTTTTTAATTCAAGTTTTGTTCTCCTTAAATCGACATACCTTATTAAGGCTTCTTTGGTAAAGGCATAAATGCCGACGTGATGATATGTGTTGCTCTTCAAATTTTTATCTGTTCTAAAAAAATCTAATGCATTTAAGAATATATTATTAGAAAGTTTTCCTTCTACAGTTACCTTGACTACGTTAGAGTTTTCTAACTCTTCTTTAGAACTTAGTTCACTTGCTAAAGTCCCAATGTCACATTTTTCTTCCTTCATATAAGAAACTAGGTCTGAAATAGCTTGAGGATTAATATTAGGCATGTCTCCTTGAAGATTGATGATAATATTTGGACTCTTATCTAAATTGTTTTTAAAAACTTCAAAAATTCGATCGGTTCCTGTTTCATGCTTATCAGACGTTTTTACAACATTGCCTCCTGAGTTCTTGACGGTATCAATAATCTTCTGATCAGGTGTTGCAACATAAACCTCTCCTGCTTTAGAGTTAACAGCTGCATCATAAACGTGTAGGATCATTTCCTTATCGTTTATAAGTTTTAAAGGTTTATTTGGTAGCCTTCGAGCATCAAGTCTAGATGGTATAATTATTGCTATTTTATTCATAGTTATGCGTCTCAAAGACGCAAAATATTTTAAGTAATTTTAAGTTTTTTTTTCTAAGTCGTGTTATACGTCAATTAAGTATTTATCAAAATTATGGACAGTTTTGAAATAAATAAAATTATCGCAGCAATATTGCTTACAGCTCTTATGGTAATAGGTATAGGCAAATTTACAGATATGCTCTTTCATGTAGATAAACCAAAACAATCTGCTTACAAAATTGAGGGTTTGGAATCAGTGGTTGCCTCAACATCTTCAAGTTCAGGAATGAAAGTTGTAGAAAAAGTTGATATTGGCCAATTGTTAGCGCTTGGTGATTTAACTCATGGAGAAAAAGTTTTTAAGAAATGTAGTGCGTGCCACATGATAGCTAGTGGTGGAAAAAATATGATTGGTCCAAATTTGTGGGGTGTTATTGGAAGAACGGCTGGTTCTATCTCTGATTATAAATATTCAAAAGCTATGGCTGCTTACGCAAAACAATGGAATTTTGAAGAAATGAATACTTATCTCATTAAACCCCAAGCTTATATCAAAGGTACTAAGATGGCTTTTGCAGGACTTAGAAAAGAAAAAGACAGAGCGTCAGTTATATTATATTTAAATTCGAAGAGTGATAATCCTAAAACCTTACCTTAACTTAACTTAAACACCAGTTAATTATACTTTTTTGAGCATGCACTCTGTTTAAAGCTTGTCTCCAAACTACAGATTGGCTCCCATCGATTATTTCATTTGTCACTTCTTCGCCTCTTCCAACCGGCAAACAGTGCATAAAAATTGCATCTGATTTAGCTTTATTCATTAATTTTTTATTTACCTGGTAATTTTTTAAAATTTTCTTTTTTGACTTTTTATTCACTTTATCATTCATTGAAATCCACTTATCAGTCATTATACAATCTGCATTTCTGACGGCTTCTTCAGGATTTATTGTAATTAATAAATTTACTTTATTCTTTTTTGTCCAGGTTAACATTTTTTTATTTGGAGTATATTTTTTAGGACATCCAATTTTCAAATTAAAATTAAATTTTCCTGCTGCTTCTATTAATGAATTTGACATATTATTGTTACCATCTCCTAACCAAGAAATTGTTTTGCCAGTTATTGGTCCTTTTAATTCTTCAAATGTTAATATATCAGACATAATTTGACATGGATGGCTTTGATCAGAAAGTCCATTTATAATCGGAATGTTTAAATGTTTGCCAAATTCCTCTAAATTTTTATGAGATGCAGTTCTAAGCATTACGATATCAACATACTCGGTTAATACTTTAGCGGTATCTTTTAAAGTTTCGTCTCCTTTACCGTAGTGAATGCCGTCTGGGTTCAATATAATTGAATGTCCGCCCAATTGTTTAATTGCGACATCAAAAGACATTCTAGTTCTTGTAGATGGTTTTTCAAAAATCATTGCCATTGATTTTCCTTCAAAAGGTTTGTCTGTATCAGGTGCCGACTTATTTAGGGTTTTTCTTTTTATTTTTCTTGATTTTGCCTCATCTATTATTGATCTAAGTTCTTTTGATGATAGGTCGGAAATATTAATAAAATTTTTCATTTACATTCTCCACACACATTTTCTATAATTTTTAAAGCTAAACTAATTTCAGTTCTAGTAACATTTAAAGGAGGCAAAAGTCTGACTACGTTTTCTGCAGCTCTAATTGTTAATAATTTATTGTCTAATAATTTTTTTATAAACTTAGTCTGATCTACATATAAAACTAAGCCGAGCAATAAACCCTTGCCTCTTATTTCTTTGATAATCTTAGGATGTTTCATTTTTAATTTTGTTAAACCATCGTAAAAATATTTTCCATTTTTCACAACATTATTAAAGAAGCCTTTTTTAAACAAAACATCCATAACTGCATTCCCTACACTCATGGCCAAAGGGTTGCCTCCAAAAGTAGAGCCGTGAATTCCAGGTTTCATCCCAGAAGCGACTTTTTTATTAACTAAAACTGCTCCAAGAGGAAATCCTCCACCAATACCTTTTGCGATCGGCACAATGTCAGGTTTTATTTTAGCATGCTCTAAAGCTAAAAATTTTCCAGTTCTTCCTATTCCACATTGCACTTCATCTAATATTAATAATATTTTTTTTTTGTCACATAATTTCCTTAGTCCCTTCAAACAATAATTTGGAATAACTTTTACACCTCCCTCACCAAGAATTGTTTCAACCATAATTGCAGCAGTTTTATTTGTTATTGATTTTTCTAATCCTTCATGATCAGCAAAGTTAAAATGATCAAATCCATCAACTTTGGGACCGAAACCTTCGATCGCTTTTTTGCTGTTACTTGCAAATATAGTAGCTAGAGTTCTACCGTGAAAACTATTGTTAATACATAAGACTCTATTTTTCTTTGGTTGCCCCTTTGAATAAAAATATCTTCTAGCAAATTTTATTGCTGCCTCTGTTGCTTCCGCTCCTGAGTTTTGAAAAGAAACATAGTCTGCAAAAGTTTTTTGTTTAAGTCTTCTTGCTAATTTTTCTTGCTCAGGAATTATAAATGCATTTGATACATGCCATAATTTTTTAGATTGTTTTTGTATGGTTTTATTTAAATAATCATTGGAGTGGCCTAAACAATTTACCGCTATACCCTGAACAAAGTCCAGATATTTTTTGCCATTTGTACTAAATAAATAACTCCCTTTTCCTTTTTTAAAAGAAATTTTTTTTCTATTATAAGTGTTTAATATTGCACTCATATTTAAGATTTAATCTTATAACCTTTTTTGTATAGATAGTATGCAGAAAACCAACTTAAAAAACTCAAAATTGATAAATAAATTATTCCTACATAAATAGAGCTATCTGAAGTTCCGATAAAACAATATCTAATACCATCAATCATATAAAAAAAAGGATTTAATTTACTTATAGTTTGTAAAAAGTCAGGTAGTCTATCTACAGTGTAAAATGTACCGGACAGAAAAGATAGTGGAATAATTATAAAATTTGTGACTGTTGCCATATGATCAAATTTTTCTGCCCATAAACCAGCAATGATACCTAAATTTCCTAATATAAAAGAAGATAAGAAAGTAAATAAAATTAATAAAAAAAAATGTTTAATTTGAAAATCAATAATTAGAAAAAAAGTTAAAATTGATATTGCTGCAATCATAAAGCTTCTTGTCGTAGCAGCCAAAGATATTGATATTGTAACTTCGGTTGCAGATAAAGGAGCGTAAAGTAAATCAACGATATTCCCTTGTATTTTGCTAATCATAAAAGAAGAGGATGAGTGAGAAAATGACTGCTGTATTACTTGCATAGCAATTAGTCCTGGGGCAAGAAAAGTAACAAATGGAACTCCCAGTACCTCACCTCTTTCAGATCCTATTGCTAATGATAAAACCATTAAAAACAAAAGCGACGAGACAAGAGGAGAAAAAATTGTTTGAACCCAAACGTTTAGAAATCTTAAAGTTTCTTTTTGATAAAGAGTCCAGGCTCCAACCCAGTTAATTAAACCGAATCTTCTCTTTCCAATTTTGTACTTTTTTGTCATTTCAACCATTGATAGTCTTATATCCTGAAATTAAAAAAACTGTGCAAAACTAATAGTATTAACAGCTTTAAGTCGTTTTAATGTTTAAAATTACAACATAATGATCTATTCATAATAATAATACTAAATATAGCGATATATAATATGAGTTGGACTACAGAAAAAGTTGATAAATTAAAGGCCCTTTGGTCAAAAGGGCATACAGCTAGTCAAATAGCCGAGATGTTAGGTGATACAACGCGTAACGCGGTTATTGGAAAGGCTCATAGATTAGAGTTAGAGGCAAGAGCACCTTCGAAACAAACCAGCTCGCCTAGATCAAGAGAAAACAAACAAACAGTAAAACGGTCTGTAACCAATATGTCAAGAAAAGCTAAATTCCAATCAATTTTACTTGATAAAAATTTTGAACCTGAAAATCCTAAATCATTGGAAGACTTAACTGAAAGCACATGCAAATGGCCTGTAGGTCACCCTAATGAAGAGAAGTTTTATTTTTGTGGAAGAAAACCTGAGGGTGAATTCCCATATTGCAAATTACACGTCTTATATGCATTCCAACCCAAAGGGTCTAAAGAAGAGGTTCTGGATAAAGAGGATGAAGTTCCGGAATTTATAGAGAAAAAAGTTAAATCAGCATAATCAATATAACTTTTAAATCATCATATATATTAACGTTATGTTATTCATAAAAAAATATCTTAAATGGTTATGCACTTTTTTAGTCCTAGTAGGAATTCTTTTAACTAATTTAAACATCTATCCTATAAACATAATGTTCCATGGTACAGGTGTTGTGGGTTGGACGATTGCTGGGTTCTTGTCAAAAGACAAAGCAATACTCACAAATTTTGGATTACAAATCCCCTTATTTTTAATCGGTTTTTATCAATTATTATTTTAATGAAAAATAGAATATTTATAGGCGAGTTTATTGGTAGCTCTTTTTTAGTCATGATCATTGTTGGCTCTGGAATAATGGCTCAAAACTTAACTGGAGACTTTGCTGTCATGTTGTTAGCTAATACTCTAGCTACTGGCGCGGGTTTATTTGTTTTAATTAATTCAATTGCAAATATTTCTGGAGCTCACTTTAATCCTGTTGTTACAATAACAATGTATTTTACAAAAAGAATTAAAAAAGATTTAATTTTAACTTATATAAGTGCGCAAATTTTAGGATGTTTATTGGGAGTAATGCTTGCAAACTTTATGTTTGATTTACCTTTGATAGAATTATCTAGAAAAGTAAGACCTGGAATTAATATTTTTGTAGCTGAGCTTATTGCTACTTTTGGTTTAATTTTTATTATATTTAGTACATTAAAAAAAGGCTCAACTTCTGTAGCTGCATCTGTTGCAACTTATATTACTGCTGGCTATTGGTTTACTTCTTCTACATCTTTTGCAAACCCAGCGGTTGCATTAGCTAGAACTTTTACAGATACATTCACAGGTATTAGTTATTTAAACACCCCAGGTTATATAGTTGCAGAAATACTAGGTGCTTTATTAGCTTTAATTGTAATTAAGAAAGTTATTTCAATAAAAAATCCCGTGAAATAAGAGCGTGAAATTGTTGTGTGAAATACAACTGCGAAAAAATAATTTTTTTTATTTAAATTTTTTTTTGGTAGACAAAACTTTTAAAAAACATACTAAGGAACGTAAAACCATTCCAAAATAATAATTAATAAATTCTTCACTAGATTTAAATCTCTCAAACGATATAAAATTGTAACTAAGTAAGATGATTCGTACATTAAGAATGACAATAAAAAAATGACATTATAGCTATAATATGGAACTTACATTAGTTTACACGATTATAGGGTTCGGGTTAGCAGGTTACAGTGTAATTGCTAACGACTCTATTCAAACACTCGGAACATTTATTGCTTCAAAGCAAAAATGGTTCAAATGGTACACGCTCGCAAGTGCTGCCTCATTAGTAATGATTTTTGCCATAACTTGGGGTTGGTACAGTTATGATGGGGACATTTCTTATGGAAGATTAACAAGAATTCCTTTTCAAGAAATACAATGGTATCATGCGGTTGCTCCAGCAATTCTATTGGTCCTTACGAGAATTGGCATTCCAGTATCTACAACCTTTTTAGTTTTATCAGCATTTGCTTCAACGGTAGTTTTAGAGAAAATGCTTGTAAAAAGTATTATTGGTTATGGTATAGCTGCAACTGTTGCTTATATTTCTTGGATAGTCGTTTCTAAATTCATTAATGAGAAATTAGACGAAGTTAAAGGTGAGAAGTGGATTGCATTTTGGCGTAATTCGGTTTGGGTATCATCGGGTTGGTTATGGTGGGTTTGGTTATCACATGATGTAGCAAACATTGCTGTATACTTACCTAGACAATTGGATCTTTCATTACTTTTAATTGTATTAACCTATTTTACCGCTCTAATTTTTTACATCTTCTACATTAAAGGTGGTCCAATACAACAAGTAGTCTTAGAAAAAACTGGAACTAGATATGCGCGTTCAGCAACAATTATTAACGTAATATATGCAGCAGTGCTTTATTACTTTAAAGAATTGAATGATCTTCCAATGTCAACAACATGGGTATTCGTTGGATTGTTGTGTGGAAGAGAGCTAGCAATTTCTACAATGAATAAAGACTATAAATTCAAATATGTATTTCCACTTATTGGGAAAGACTTTGTAAAAATGATATTTGGATTAAGTGTTTCAGTAGCAATCGTTTTGGCTATTCACTACTTTATAATACCTAGAGGATTATATTAATTTTTTTTCCTCTTAATTTCGTCGTAAAGGTTCTTGAGATCTTCGGGAGATAAATTTTTATCTTTCAATTTCTCAAGGATCTTATCGTCTTCATCGTCTTCAACACTTTTAAACGTATAAGGATCCTCTTTATTTTTATCTAAGGTGCCGTCTCTTTTAAGCTCACCTCTAGCATCCATGCCTCTTCCAATAGCTTTAAATGTTAAGAACAAGACAGTTCCCATAATCGCAGCAATAACTCCATAAAGAATAATTTCCATACTTCATTATACTCAATTTATTGGCAGGTGTTAAATTAAAGTTCTTTAGATAAGCTTTGTGAGAATATAGACTTGCAATAATAGAATGATAAATGGCAGAATTGTTCTGATTAGCTCCATAGTATGATTATATTCGTCTAATTTTCTCTCCAACCAATTTCTTTGATATTTTTTTTTTGCCATGCGATTATTTATATTAAGATTAAAAAAAAATCAAGTCTTAGAGATTAAAACCAGGAAATATTTTTAGATTTACAAATTTCTTGAACTTTTTTAGGGTAGTCAGTTATAATTCCATCAACACCATACTCTATCATTCGAATAATATCTTGTTCCCTATTTACTGTCCAAACACAAGTAGCAAGTCCGTGTTTATGTGCAAGTTCTACATTTTGTTTTGTAACATCACGATAGAATACACTCCAGACATGTCCTTCCAATGATTTAATGATATTTGGTAATAAAAATAATTCATCTATAGAGTAATTTTTAGCCATCCAAGGTGAATTTTCATAAATATTTTTTTTTGTAGTTGATAGATCTTGTTGTAAAGTTATAAATCCTCTTAATATTCTTGGATTTTGTTTTTTCAATTCATATAAAATTCTCC
>Ga0307986_10002366_pt1 | contig 13544 bp, 12 predicted proteins | sample EllFjometageno82_FD_203170 | JGI IMG/M metagenome (GOLD analysis project Ga0307986, IMG submission 203170) | Marine microbial communities from Ellis Fjord, Antarctic Ocean - #82 | ecosystem: Environmental > Aquatic > Marine > Unclassified | place: Southern Ocean | collected 2014-10-09
CAAATAACAATAGGAACTTTATCTGATCCTTCTGGCAATAATAGATAGCTGGTAATTTCTATTGGATGTTTTTTATGTGCACCAACAATTACAGCTCTTTGATCAAATCCTGTATAAGAATTTAATTTAATTAACTCTCCACCTGGAAAAACTTTAGCAGCTTGGACTAAAAGAGAACGACTTTTTGAACAATATTTTTTTGGATCGAATTCTTCTAAATTAATACTTTTTTTATAATGATTGGAATAAGCATTTGATGTAAAAAGAATTGATATTAATATTAAGATTATTTTTTTCATAGAATCATAAGTGAAGTTAAAAGTATATATAACTGAATAAGATTTATGTGCAAATAATTAAAAAACCTATTTTGAGTTTTTTAATACTAAAAAATTTATTCATTTGGCTTAAAAGTTAGGCAAACACCATTATTACAATATCTTTTACCAGTAGGCTTTGGTCCATCTTCAAAGATATGACCATGATGTCCACCACATTTTTTGCAATGATATTCAACTCTTTCGTAACCTAACAAGGTATCCGTTTTAGTTTCAAACGCATCAGGTAAAGATTGATAAAATGATGGCCAACCTGAACCACTTTCGTATTTAGCAGTTGAATCGAATAATTTTTCACCACAATTAGTACAATGATAACTGCCTTCTCTCTTCTCGTGATTCAATTCACTAGTACCAGGAGCTTCTGTGCCATCTTCAAATAAAACTAATTTTTGTTCTGCTGAAAGAGATGTGTTTATTTTTTTACTCATAACTTACAATAAGTGATATTGTATCTTTTTAAATAAGTATTTAAATTATTAATAATGTTTTCAAGAAATTTCTATTATAGAGTAAAATACCAGATAAGTAAAAAAGCAACATTTGAAATTTTATATCAATATTTTTTAGATAGACTTAGGCATCCATTCAATAAAAATCAAAAAAAAAGATTAAAAAAAATACATCAAAAATATCTTGAGACAAAAAGAACTACTACAGATTATTTTTCTCTTAATGCCTATTATTGGGATTTAATTATTAAAAATAATTTTAACTATTTTTCCTATCTAGAAATAGGCTCTTGGGAAGGAAATAGCGCATCATATATTTTAAAAAATTTTAAAACCAAAAAAGTTTTTTGTGTTGATGTTTGGGATAAAAATAATAATAGTCCTAAAGAAGATGAGATAAATAGATTTGAAAGTTTCTTAGCTAATTTAAAAGAATTTAAAGAACGATTTTCTTTTTTTAAAGAAACATCTGATGAATTTTTTATAAAAAATGAACAACTGTTTGATGTTATTTACATAGATGGTTGGCATGAAGCACCCCAAGTCTACAAAGATATAAATAATTCTTGGGACTGTTTAAACGTTAATGGTATAATTATTTGTGATGACTATTTTTATGGAGACATTAAAGATACTCACAATAAAAATCTTCCGGCTAATGCAATTAATAAATTTTTATTGGAGAAAGAAGATAAGTTAAAAGTTATTTGTGTTAACAATACTCAAATATTTTTAATGAAAATCTCTAGTTAATTTAACTAACTATTTTCTTATAAATATAATTAAAATCTATTTTTTTTTCCAAAAAGAAATTATTTTTTTTCATTAAAGTAATAATTTTTTCATTATTTAATTTAGCAAGGTCATTGTGCTCAATCATTTCTATACAAATAAATTTGATCTTATATTTAGTAAAATCAATTGAATTAAGAATATTTAATTCATGACCTTCAACATCTATATTCATAAAATCAATATCATAGAATTCATAATTATCTAATATTCTATCTAATCTTTTTGTTTTTATTTCTCTCAAAGATACTTCATTTTCACTAACACCATGATGGTTTTTTAAAAATGTTAAATGATTTTTTTCTAATGTATTTTGTGTATTTAATTCATCAACAAAATATAACTTTTTAACTATTTCACTATCGGATATTGCGGCATTTATATTGATATCCTTCGTTCTAAAATAATTGAATAATTCTATTGTTAAAAAATTAAGATCAATATTAATTCCTTTCCACCCAAGCTTATACATTTCAAAAGTATTGTTATGTCTTGTGGGGTGAAAACAGCCAATATCAACAAACTTGCCTCTGTATTTCTTGTTAAAAAAACCTAATACAAACTTTTCTTCACCAAATTGAGAACCATTTTTTAAAAATTTATAATTTCGAATATAAATATTATAAAAGTAATAAAATTTTTTAAAAATAGGAAATTTATTTACAAAGTTTAAAAATTTAGATTTCGACATTTTAAAAAAAATTAATTATTCAATAATTCTTATTGGTTTTTCATTTACACATGCTTCTAAACCTTCAATCATTTGAGTATAAAACATACTGTAATTTTCTGCTGTAACATAACCAACGTGAGGCATTAGTAGTGCGTTTGGTAAAAATCTTAGCTTATTGCCTTCTGGTAAAGGTTCTTTTTCATAAACATCTAGTCCTGCTCCAGCAATAACATTGGTTGATAATGCAATAATTAAATCATCTTCATTGATGATTGATCCTCTTGAAGTGTTAATTATAAAAGCAGTTTTTTTCATCATATCTAACTCTTTTAATTTTATTAATTCTTTGTATCTATCACCGCCTTGAACATGAATGGATAGAAAATCAGAATTTTGTAATAAGTCTTCTTTGCTACAAGGTAAAACATTTAATTCTTTACAGGTATCTAAATTTAAGTTTTCACTCCAGGCCATGACTTCCATACCAAAAGCTTTTCCAATTTTAGCAACCTGAGAACCTACTCTTCCAAGTCCTACCAGGCCTAAAATTTTTCCTTTGAGTTCAAGTCCAATGCTTGATTGCCAATATCCTTGATACATATTGTCAATTTCTTCCTTAAAATTTCTAGCTAAACCCAAAATTAAACCCCAGGTTAATTCAGACGTGCCTGAAAAGCCAATCTCTGTTCCACAAACAATAATTTTTCTTTTTTTTGCAGCTACTAGGTCTATTGCGTTATTTCTTGAGCCACTAGTTATTATATATTTAAGGCTATTAAGATTATCAATTAAATTTTTGGTGATGTGAGTTCTCTCTCTCATTATCAATAATGCTTCAAAATCAGATAATTGTTCTATTGTATCTGCTTCATCTAAAAAAGGGTCACTGAATATTTTAAACTCATATTTTCCTGAAAGTTTTTTTAAATCAACAAATTCATGTGAGATATTTTGATAGTCGTCTAAGATTGCAACTTTAAGCATTTTTAATTTTTCTATTTGATAAAAGGATTCCTGATAAAATAAATATTGCGCCCAACATATGGTAAAACATAAATTTTTCACTAAAAATAATTATCGCCATAATTGCGCTTAATATAGGCATCATATGCAAAAAAATGCCAGCTCTATTAGCTCCAATTAAAGAAACACCTTTTATCCAAAAAATAAAAGAAGCAAGACCTGGAAATAAAACCACATAAAATAAAATTATAAAAAAATTTTTATTTAGAATAATTCTATAATCCATTTGATATTCTATAAAGTAAATTGGAATTAAAAAAATAAAGCCAAATGAAATTATTACCTCTAATAATGCCAATTGAGATAATTCATGTTTTTTTTTCTTTAATAGCGCAGAATAAGTTGCCCATGATAACATTCCAAGAACCATTGTAATATCACCTTTATTAAAATCTAAATTTATCAATATTTCAAAGTTAGCTTTAGTTATAATTAAAACTACTCCGATAAAGGAACACGCCACTCCTAATATTTGAAATGTATTAGTTTTTTCAATTTTTAAAATTGATGAAATAAAAATAATCATCACTGGTATTGTGGATATCATTAACACTCCACTAATAACTTGAGTAAAATTTAGAGAGTAATAGACAACTGAATTAAATATAGTAACACTTGTTATCCCAAGAACTGTGTAATATCTATAATTTTTTTGAATATAATCTTTTTTTTTTATTATTTCTTGAATTGTAAATGGAGCTAAAATTAACCAGGCAAAAAACCACCTGTAAAAATTAAGTGAGAAAGGTGGTATCTGATATTGACTAGCAAATTTTCCAACTAAAAAATTTCCTGACCAGAATAAAGTTGCAAAAAAAAGAAAAATATATGCAACATTATTTTTATTTATCACTTAGTTGAACCTAAGAGAGCTATAAGGTTTTAAGTCTAGGTTTGTATTTTCTTCAGCGATCATTCCTGAAATTATTTTCCCCGAAATTGGCCCCAATGTCCATCCTAAATGATGGTGACCAAAACAATAAAAAACATTTTTATATTTCTTTGATGGCCCTATTATAGGTAAATAATCTGGCAGTGTTGGCCTGAACCCTAACCATTCGTCTTCATGCTCTGGTAAATCATCTAACATATATTTTGCATTATTAATTAGGTTTTTAGTTCTTGACTTAGACAAAGGATTATCCAGTCCACCAAACTCGACCGTACCTACCACTCTAAGTCCTTGTTCCATTGGCGTAATACCAAATCCTCTATTTTGAAAAATCACAGGTCTATTTAGAAGGTGGTCACAATCTTTAAAATGAACATGGTAGCCTCTTTCAGTATCAAGAGGTATTTTTTCATCTAAATTATCTGTTAATTTTTTTGAAAACGAACCACATGCAATTACCAATCTATCAAAGATAAATCTTTGTGTTTCAGTAACTAGCACAGGTTTTTCTTCATCAAAATTTATATCTTTAACATTCATCTTTAAAAACTTGCCACCTTTTTTTAAAAAAAGTTCAAATAACTTTAAAAGTATTTTTTTTGGATTTCTAGCGTGTCTTCCATGCTGGTAATAAACACCTCCATGGTAAATAGGTTTTATATTGGGCTCTAAATCATGAATTTCTTTTGGTGTAACTACTTGTTGATCAACACCAAGTTCGTTTCTAACTTTAATTTCAAGTTCTCTACTTTTTAAATTTTGATCATTCCAAATATATAAAATACCTTTTTTTTCAACTAATCCACTAAGTTCAATCTCATCAAATAATTCGTCGTACGCTGGTAACGCTAAGTCTAAAATTTGATGCATGTTCTTAGCTGTATGCATCATTTTTTTTGAAGAACAATTTTTAATAAATTTTACAAACCAAGGAATCATCTTGGGAACATAGTTCCATTTTAGAGCTAGTGGGCCAGTTGAACTTAAAAGCATCGCTGGTACATCTGCTAAGATATCCGGTCTATTTATTGGAACCGATGCATATGGAGAAAAATGACCAGCATTACCATAAGATGCAACGGGGCTACCAGGTTCATCTCTATCAAAAATTGTGACGTTAAAACCTTTTTTTTGCAAAAATAATGCATTGGAAATGCCCTGAATACCAACACCTACAATGCCAATTTTTAATTTTGTTGCCATATTACAATATATAATTCTTAATTTTAAATTTTCTCGCGACAAATTCGACTAATTAAATATTAAAATACTTATGCTATCGACTGTTTATGATTGATATTTGCACTCATAACAATTGCGAAACCAATCATTGTAGCTAACATTGAAGATCCACCATATGACATGATAGGCAATGGAGATCCAACTATAGGCAATAAACCTAAAACCATAGACATATTTACAGTAACATAAATAAATATTGCTGATCCATAACCATAACAAAAAAGTTTAGCAAAATAACTTCGTGAGATTGAACCAATTCTTAAAACTCTATAAATAATAGTTATATAAATTAATAATAAAGCTAATGATCCTAAAAAACCATGTTCCTCAGCAAACAAGGTAAAAATAAAGTCAGTATGTTTTTCTGGTAAAAATTCTAAATAACTTTGAGTACCTTTTAAAAAACCTTTTCCAGTTAAACCACCCGATCCTACTGCTATTTTAGATTGAATAATTTGATATCCTGCCCCCAAAGGGTCCCTATCTGGGTTAAGAAATGTTAAAATTCTTAATTTTTGATACGGTTTCAAAAATGAAATAACAAAAGGTAGTGAAATTAATAAAGCAATAAATGAATATACAAAATATCTAATATTTAATCCTGCTAACCATATAACAATTAAGCCACTAAATGCTATTAAGATCGATGTACCTAAATCTGGTTGGCTGATAACTAATATTATTGGTAATATAAGAATTATTAGAGCAATAAAAACACTTTGAAAAGTATTGACTTCGTTAAGTTGTGTTCGATGATAATATTTTGCAAGACATGCTATTATTGAAATCTTCATTAATTCGGAAGGTTGCAAATTAATAAAATATAGATTTACCCATCGTTGAGAACCTGATGCTTTGACCCCATACAAAGATGCCCAAATCAATAAAAATAAGATAATAATATAATTCACATAAGCAAGATAATGCCAAATTCTTATATTTAAAAAAGATAAAATAATCATCATCGTAAAGAAGATCAAGAATTTTGATATATGGCTTTTGCTATGAAATAACATTTCCCCACCATCGGTTGAATACATAGAGAAAGTACTTATTACACCAAGTAATAAAATACAAAATAACAAAATGAAATCAAAAGTTTTTATCTTCTGAAATAAAGATGGTGTTGTATTTAATGAGTTATATTGCATTTATATTTTTATAGATTTCTTATTTCTTTTTTTTTCTCTAAGAGCGTGCCGGTCTATAACTAGCTTAAAAAGTTTTTTTGCAATTGGTGCTGCTGCCGAACTTCCAGAGCCACCGTGTTCAATTATTATACTGAGTGCATATCTTGGATTTTTATATGGTCCAAATGCTACATACAAGGCATGGTCTCTATCATTATACGGGATATCGATTGTTTTTAAATCTAGTTCCCTCTGTTCTTTAGTAATTCTCTTAACCTGCGATGTTCCCGTTTTTCCAGCAAATTGATATTTTGGGTCTTCAATTCTGGATGAATAAGACGTTCCCCTCACTTCATTTGTTGATGCAAACATAACATTTTGAATTAGTTTTACATTCTCAGGATTTTTATAAAGTGGTTCGTATCTTTTTTCTTTTATAAGATTCAGTAATTGTTGACCAGCTTCTGATAAACCATCTTTTGTTTCTTTCGCAGATTCATAATTTTCTGCAATTAAAAATTTTATCTCCTCTAGTGTATCTTGATCTTTATCAATAATTATCTTTGGATATATCTTATAGCCTCCATTTGCTATTTGAGCTGTCATTAAGCACAATTGTAAAGGTGTAGTTTGTGTATACCCTTGCCCAATTCCCGTAATCAAAGTTTCTCCTATAACCCACCCTTTTCCTAAATTATCTTTTTTCCATTGTGTATTTGGTATTAATCCTTTTTTTTCATTACTATAAATTTCACCTAGTACTTTTTCTCCAAGGCCAAATTTAATAGATGTTTCTTTCAGACGATCAACTCCGAGCTTTCTTGCTATTTCATAAAAATAAGTATCACACGACTGTTTCATTGCACTTTTTAAGTCGACTACACCGTGTCCTTTTTTTTTCCAACAATGATATGTTTGACCATACATTTCAGTTTTTCCAGTACAGTTCACTTTAAAATTTGGAGTAATAACATTGTTTTCTAATGCTGAAAGTGCCACAATTGGTTTTATTGTTGATCCAGGAGAATATAATCCTGATAAAGTTTTATTGAGAAGTGGTTTTAATGGATTATTTCTAATCAATTGCCAATCATCCTGACTTATGCCAAAAAGAAATAAATTTGGATCAAAAGATGGAGATGATTGCATGGCAATTATATCTCCTGTGTAGATGTCCATTATTGTTATTGAGCCTGCTGAACTTCCTAATAACTCATTACAATACTTTTGAATTTCAGTATCAATGGTAAGTCGAATTGTTTTTCCTTTTGTGCCTTCCTCATGATCAATTTGCTTAATTCTTTTACCATAAGCGTTAACTTCATACCTTTGTACGCCATTTACACCAATTAAATCATTTTCAAATGATTTTTCTAGCCCCGTCTTTCCAACTTTTAATCCTGGTACATGGCTTTGCTTAATAACTTCGTTGTTTAATATATCTTTCGCACTGGCTTCACTTACGTACCCAAGAACATGAGTGTAATTACTATCAAATGGGTAGTCACGTGAAACCGATAAAACTGCTTTTGCACCTGTAAGATCATGTAAAAAATAGTTAATTTTTGTAAATTGCTCCCAACTTAGATTCTCAGAAACAATTAAAGTTTCCCAGGATTTTTGTTTTTTTTTTTGATTTATTATTTTTTCATATTCACCTCTACTGAGGTTTAAAATTTCTTTTAATCTTAACATTAAATATTTAAAGTTTTCAACTTGTTCTGGAACTACATGAAGTTGATAAACTTTTAAATTTCCGGCAATAATATTTCCAAAATAATCTAAAAAATCACCTCTTACAGGGGGTAATCTCCATTCTCTCAATCTATTCTTATCAGAAAGTGTTAAATATTTATTTGTCTCGGTGATTTGTAGTGAAAATAATCGCACAATTATTCCAACAAAGACAACAACTTTAGCTGTTCCAATAACAAACATTCTTCTATTAATTGTTTGAAGTTTCTCTCCACTAAAATTTTTATCTAGCACTACTATTGCCTACCAAAAAATTTTCAAGAAAGTCAAAAATATAAGAAAAAATAAAATAAAGTAAAAAAGTAAATATTACATTTATAATTTCATCAAAATAACTAATTTCAAAGTTAAAAATAAGATTTAAAGTTATAAAAGATAAAGAGTTCAAGCATAAGAGAGTAACAAGAAAAAAGAGCCAGTCTTTGAATAGGCTTGGGAACAAAGTAATATTTCTTAGATAAGCTGCGGCACCACATAATAATAAATAAATTAAACTGCTCATACCCATTGGTAATCCAGTCACAACATCGTTAAACAATCCTGCGAAAAAAATTGCAACAGGACCCAAGCTTTCATTTCTTTTCAAGCTATAATAAAAAATTAAGATGTAAGAAAAATTAAATGAAAAATATTTTAATCCTAAATTGTTGAAATCAAACTCATTCAACACTGAGAAAAAAAGTAAAATAATAGGTAAAAATCTATTTACCTGTACCTTTATATTTCTATTTTTAATACCACTCATTTAATTTATTTTCTTACCTTTGTTTAAAATGCAATTTTTATACTTAGGTGTGCCAACTTTATAAAGTTTGTTATAAAAAGTTTTTTTACACTTTATTCGGTATAAAATTTCAAATTCATTAAATCTAATTTTTTCATTTCTTAATTTTAATTCTTTCAAGTAATCTTTAACGCCATAGAGTTGATTTTCTAATTTAATAGTTTTTCTTTTTAAAATATTGTTTTCTTCCTCAATTTTAGCTCTTATTTCATCAGAAATTTTTTTTTGCTCTAATAATATTCTTAAAGTTTCTTTCTGTTTTGTTAAAATTTCAATTTGATCATTCAATTGTTCAGCTCCTTCTTTTGATGATTGATCTAAGACAGCTTTTTCTTTTTTAAAACTTACAACTTTTACGTATTTTAATTGAGAAAAATCTATATAAAAATCAATTATCATCTCATTATTAATTGCTGAGTTTTTTGAAATCTTTCCTACAGGAATTCCATCTTTAAATATTCCTCCTGCTCCTGATGTCATGATTGTTAGGTCAGTAATATTTTCTTTTAACTCTCTGTCTTTTATATATTGTAAAATTCCATTATTTTCACCATTGCCTGACATTATAGCCTGAGTATTACCTGGTTCTAATGATACTGGAATTTTAGAATTAATATCAGGAAGTAGTAGTACTCTAGACGTTAAATAATTTACCTCCACAACTTTTCCAACAAGGTAAATGTCATCAATTACAATCATTCCCAATCTAATATTATGTCTACTACCTTTGTTGAGTATAACTGATTTTAAAAATGGGCTTTGTTTATCAATCAATACTTTTGCATATATCTCGTTGTCCTTAATGAAATAATCATCTATCAATTTTTTATACTTATTATTTTCAAGTATAAGAATTTGGTTAGTTAAATCTTTTGACCTAAAATTTTCTAGCTCATTTTTATTTTTTAAATTTTGGTTATAAAGTGCGAAGTGATTATTTATGTATAAATAATTTTTTTTTATTAAATTTTCTGGTCCAGAGATTAAAAAAGATGATCTATAAACTGTTTCCTTGATTGCAATTTTTACGTAATCAACAACTTTAAAATTAAAGCTACCTAAAATTAAAAATATTATAGAAAAGAGTATTAAACCTAATAATGAAAATCTTTGTTGTGTTCCTTTTTTTAAAAATGCAGATCTTATTGCTATTACAAAATCATCCCTACTTGTTTCCATCTTTTTTAATACTCAGATAACATAGTAGAAAAAGTTTCCTCATGTTCTAGCGCTTTTCCAGTTCCTATTGCAACACATGCCAAAGGGTCATCTGCGACATGTACCGGCAACCCTGTTTCTTTAGAAAACCTTTTATCAATATTTTTAAGTAAAGCTCCACCACCTGTTAATGTTAACCCCATATCAACTAAGTCAGCAGATAATTCAGGAGGTGTATTTTCTAGAGCATCTTTAATGCCATTCACCATTTCTTTTAAAATATCATTTAAGGCCTCTGCTGTATCTTCTTCAGTTATATTTACTTCCTTAGGTGTGCCCGATCTTAAATCTCTACCTTTTACCGCATAAGTATTATTATTTGATGGAATTGCTGTACCAACTTCTTTTTTTATTTTTTCAGCTGTACTATCACCAATCAAAAGGTTGTATTCTTTTCTCATATAATTAACTAGTGCACCATCCATTGCATCTCCGGCAATTCTTAATGATTTAGAATAAACAAGACCCCCCAATGACATAACAGCAATCTCTGTAGTACCTCCTCCAATATCAACTACCATTGATCCAGTTGCTTCTGAAATTGGTAAACCCGCTCCGATTGCTGCTGCTATTGGTTCTTCAATTAATTGAACACGTCTTGCACCTGCTGCAAGTGCACTGTCTTGAATCGCTTTTCTCTCTACTGGTGTCGATCCAGTTGGTACACAAATTAATATTCTGGGGTTTGCGAAAGTTTTATCCTTATGAACTTTTTTAATAAAATGTTTAATCATTTCTTCTGTCACAATAAAGTCTGCAATTACTCCGTCTCTTAAAGGTCTAATGGCACTAATATTACCAGGAGTTCTTCCAAGCATTGTCTTTGCTTCGTCACCAACAGCTAAAACAGTTTTCTTTCCCATGTTCTCAGCTATAGCAACCACAGATGGTTCATTTAAAACCACACCTTGTCCTTTTAATACAACAAGTGTATTTGCAGTTCCAAGATCAATTGCCATATCTTGACTCCAAACGTTAGTTAAATTTTTAAACCAATTCATTTTATATTCCTTTCACTTTCTGTGTTTCGTGCTCAATTGGAGCAGTTTTTTTTCTTTTAATTATCATTTTATTTAAAGCGCTTAAATAAGCATTAGCTGATGCTACTAAAGTGTCTGTGTCTGCAGCTTGTCCTACTGTAGTTTTCCCTTCTTCTTCAATTCTAACACTCACAGTTGCTTGAGCATCAGTGCCTTCTGTAACGGCATGAACTTGGTACAATTGAAGTTTTACATCATGAGGATATAAAACTTTTACACATTTGAAAATTGCATCCACAGGGCCGTCACCTGTTTCTGTGGTAGTTTTAACTTCACCATAAACATCAAGAGTCATTTCCGCTTTTTGGGGCTCACCTGTTCCTGCAAAAACTTTTAATGACTTTAAATTAATTACATATTTATCTAAAATCATACTGTCATCAACTAAAGCTGCGATATCATCATCATAAACATGTTTCTTTTTATCTGCTAAAATTTTAAACTTACCAAAAGCAGTTTGGATAACATCATCAGTAACATTAGCATAACCAAGGTCATTTAATTTTTCTTTAAATGCATGTCTTCCAGAATGTTTTCCCATTATTAAAGAAGTTTTTTTTACACCAACACTTTCTGGTGTCATAATTTCATATGTTTCTCTATGTTTAAGCATGCCATCTTGATGAATGCCTGCTTCATGTGCAAATGCATTTTTTCCGACAACTGCCTTGTTAAACTGAACTGGAAAAGTTGCATTTGAGACAACTTTTGAAGCTTTACTTAATAATTCAGTTTTAATTCCCGTTGCGTAAGGCATTAAATCATTTCTAGTTCTTATTGCCATTACAATTTCTTCGAGTGCAGCATTTCCTGCTCTTTCACCTATTCCATTAATTGTACACTCAACCTGTCTTGCGCCCGCAGAAACTCCTGCTAAAGAGTTAGCAACAGCTAATCCTAAGTCATTATGACAATGAACAGACAATATGGCTTTATCAATATTTGGAACTTTATTCTTTAATGTTGTAATAATTTTCGTAAACTCCGAAGGAATTGTATAGCCAACAGTATCGGGAATATTTATTGTTTTTGCACCACTATTAATTGCAAGCTCAACTATTTTACACATAAAATCCATATCAGTTCTTGTTCCATCTTCACAAGACCATTCAACGTCATCTGTAAGATTTCTTGCATAACTTACACTTTCTTTTATAGCATCCAAAACTTGTTCTGGAGATTTATTCAATTTAAACTTCATGTGAAGTGGGCTAGTTGAAATGAATGTATGAATTCTAAATCTTGGAGCAGATTTTAATGCTTCATAACATGCATCAATATCTTTTTTACTAGATCTCGCTAATCCACATGGAATTGAATTTTTTAAAATTTTACTTATTGCTGTTACCGCTTCAAAATCTCCTGGAGATGCAATGGGAAATCCAGCTTCAATTATATCAATTCCCATTTCATCAAAAATTCTTGAAATTTGAATTTTTTCTTCAAGACTCATGGATGCACCGGGTGATTGCTCACCATCACGCATCGTAGTATCAAATATAATAATCTTGTCTTTCTCGCTCATAACCAATGATTTAGAAAAACTATAATACAATCTATAATAGAGATTGCAAAATAATTGTTATATTTTAACTATAATTCTAGGTCGATTTGGGTTTTTAGTAAAAATTAACTCTTATCACTATCTATTAATTTTTTCTTACCAATCCAAGGCATCATTGCTCTAAGCTCTGCACCCACTTTTTCAATTGGATGATCCGCAAGATCTTTTCTCATTTTCAAAAAGTTCTTCTGTCCACCTTCACACTCTTTCATCCAATCTTTAGTAAATTTACCTGACTGAATATCCGCTAAGACTTCTTTCATTCTTTTTTTACTTTCACTATCTACAACTTTCTTGCCCGATACATACTCGCCATATTCAGCTGTATTTGAGATAGAATAATTCATATTGGCAATTCCACCTTCATAAATCAAATCTACTATTAATTTTACTTCATGAAGACATTCGAAGTATGCCATCTCAGGTTCATAACCAGCTTCTGTTAAAGTTTCAAAACCATTCTTAATTAATTCAACTAATCCACCACAAAGAACTGATTGCTCACCAAATAAATCGGTTTCGCATTCATCTTTGAAGGTCGTTTCAATGATGCCTGACTTCCCCCCACCAATTGCTGAAGCATATGACAATGCAAGGTCTCTTGCTTTACCAGTTCCATCTTGATGAACAGCAAATAGACA
>Ga0307986_10002369_pt1 | contig 13533 bp, 14 predicted proteins | sample EllFjometageno82_FD_203170 | JGI IMG/M metagenome (GOLD analysis project Ga0307986, IMG submission 203170) | Marine microbial communities from Ellis Fjord, Antarctic Ocean - #82 | ecosystem: Environmental > Aquatic > Marine > Unclassified | place: Southern Ocean | collected 2014-10-09
TATCTTAAAACTCTGAAAATGATGAAAAAATATAACTGGAGCTCTACAAGAGTAATACCTCATGGTGGCCATCAACTTTCATGCAATATTGCTGCAGGATTAAATCTAGGTGGGAATGAAATTTATCCTACTTTATTTCAACCATTTGGGGGTTTTCCAGACTCATCACTAGTTGAAGATAGCTATGTAACATTTCCTAAATTTATCGGTATGGGGTATGAAAATAAAAAAAAACTAAATGATTTGTTCAAAAATATATTTAATTAAAATATGTTTTTATCCATAAAAAAAATTCCAAAAGTATCGTGGAGCTCATTCAAACCACTTAATTTAAAACCAAAAATTTCTACCTTATTTTTCTTATGTTTAGGCTTAACTGTATTTGGTATGGGTGAAGGCTTATTACTAGTTTCACTTACTGGTGCATCTCCATGGTCAGTTTTAGCCCAAGGTATTTCATTAAATTTAAATTTTTCTATTGGAATGATTACTTTTTTTATAAGTATTGGTGTTTTATTTTTTTGGATATTTTTAAATCAAAAACCTGGAATTGGAACATTGTTAAATGCTTTAATAATTGCCTTTATGATAGATGTTTGTATTAAATTTATACCCTCACCAGAAAATTATTTATCTCAAATATTATTAGCTGTTGTAGCTGTACTTATGGTTGGACTTGGTGCCGGAATTTATTTAGTTGCAAATTTAGGACCAGGACCAAGGGATGGCTTAATGATAGGGTTACAACAAAAAACTAATTTTCCAATAGCAGTTGTTAGAGGTTTTCTTGAAATTACTGTTGTTTCTATTGGTTGGTATTTAGGTGGTATAGTAGGATTAGGCACTTTACTATTTGCGTTTGGAATTGGACCTTCTGTTGCTTTAGGACTATTAATTGTTAAAAAAACTTTCAACTAAAATTTAATTTAAACTTCGAGAAAATTTTATAATATCTGCAACCAATAGATCAGGTTGCTCTAAAGCTGCAAAGTGTCCGCCTTTTGGCATTTTGGTTAATTGTTTAACATTAAATATTCTATCAATATATGAACGTGGTGGCCATGTAGACATTTCTGCCGGAAAAATAGCAATACCGGTTGGTATTTTAATCTTTTTAAAATCTTTGGGAAAAAAACGACCTCCCTCTTCTCTTCTACCGTAGTAAATCCATGAAGAGGTATTAAAAGTTTTTGTAACAATATAGACCATGATATTCGCTAATAAAGTATCTTTGGAATAAATACTTTCAATATTTTTATTTTTTAAATCAGACCAAAAATACATTTTTTCTATTATCCAAGCAGCAATTCCGACAGGACTATCCATCATGCCGTAGCTTAATGTCTGAGGTTTTGTTGCTTGTTGAGTTCTATAGCCATCTTGCATAATTTGATCTTTGTCAAATTTAGTTTGCCAATATGTTTCATCTTCTGTTTGAGGTCCATCTGCTAGACGCATTGTTAAACAGTTAATATGGATTGCTTTACAATTTTTGGGATAATCATAACCTATCCAATTACATATAGTTGCACCCCAATCACCTCCTTGAGCTATATAGTTTTCATAACCAAGGTTTGTTGTCATTAAATGATTTAAAATTTTTGCTATTTTTCTGGGGCCAATTGGACGAAGTGGTTTTCCAGAAAATCCAAAACCAGGTAATGAAGGCACTATCACATCAAAAGCATCATCAATTTTTCCACCGTATTTTTCAGGGTGTGCAAGTTTTTCAATTATATGAAGGAATTCAAGAACTGACCCTGGCCATCCGTGCATTAATAATAATGGTTTTGGATTAGTGCCACTTCCTTTTTCTTTTATAAAATGAATATTGATACCCTCTACATTACTTGTAAAATTAGAAAATTTATTTATTTTAGCCTCATGTTTTCTCCAATCGAATTTATTTACCCAATAATCTGAAATCTCTTTCATGTACTCAAGATTAGTTCCATACTCCCACCCTCCATCATTAGGCATTTCATGCCATGGGTAGTTTTTAACTTTAATATTGATTTCTTCAAGAATGTTGTCTGAAACATTCAATTTAAATGGCTCTATCATTTTTTTATGAGTGACTAATCCAAATAGTCTTGGTCTGAAGATATTGATTAAGAGCTTCTGTTCCTTGATCTCTGCTTAAAGAACCTGATTGCTTATAACCTCCAAATGGAGTTTTGATATCTCCTTCTGAAAAAGTATTAATAGATACAGTTCCACAAGGTAAGCTTTTAGCTAGGTGAAATGCTTTATCAATATCTTGAGTAAACACACTAGCATGCAATCCATATTTAGAGTTGCTTGCTACCTTCAATGCTTCTTCTGTACTATTTATGGTAAGAACACCAAGAACAGGTCCAAAAATTTCTTCCTGTGCGATTGTCATGTTTTCTTTTAAATTATCAAAGAGAGTTGGTTTGGCAAAAAATCCTTTCTTATCACCATCGGAAACGCCTCCAAATAAAAGTTTGGCACCTTCATCAATTCCTTTTTGAATAAAACCATCAACTGTTGCTAAATGTTTTTTAGAAATCATTGAACCCATGTTTGAGGTTGGGTCTAAAGGATCTCCAACTTTAAGTTTTTTTACTTTTTTTGACACTTTATCTAAAAATTCATCTTTAACTTTACTGTGAATGATTTGACGCATATTTGCTGAACAGTTTTGTCCTCCATTCCAAAAAGCAGAATTAATTGCATTATCTATTAAATCATCTGTTATTTTTGCATCGTCCAAAACTATGAATGGACTTTTTCCACCCATCTCCAAACCAATAGTTTTTAAATTACTTTCTCCTGAATATTTCATAAACAATCCCCCTACTTCAGTTGATCCTGTAAATGAAATTGCATCTACATCTTTGTGTCGACCCAACGCTTCACCTACATCACCAAAACCTGGAACAATATTTAAAACACCGTCTGGTATTCCTGCTTCTTTCGCAGTCTGCGCAACTTTAATTGCAGTTAGAGGAGTATCTTCTGCAGGTTTAATTATAACTGAACATCCCGCTGCTAATGCTGGGGCCATTTTCCACACCGCCATCATTAAAGGAAAATTCCAAGGGACAACTCCAGCTACAACTCCAATTGGTTCCTTGACAATTAAACTTGTTAGTGATGGTTCCGTAGGACCAATTTTTCCAAAAACTTTGTCTATTAGCTCTCCATACCATTGGAAATGCATTGGAGCATCATTTGCAACTTCATTTATACAGTCGCCAATCAATTTTCCAGTGTCAATACATTCAAGAACTGAATTTTCTTCACCTTGTTTTCTTAACAATTCGGCAAATTTAAGCAGAATATCTTTTCTAAACTCTGGTGACGTTTTGGACCAAACACCACTGCTAAATGCTTTTCTTGAAACTTCGACTGCTAAATTAACATCTTTATTATTGCATTTAGCAACTGAACAAAGAACTTCACCAGTAGCAGGGTTCATAGTTTCAAATTTTCCCCCGTCTATAGCATCAACATATTTACCGTTTATAAATGCACGGCCTTCAAATTTAATTTTTGCAGCGATAGATTTGTAGTTTGATGTACTCATATTTTTTGATAAGTTAATATAAATAATCAATAAATCATAGAAAAATAGTAAAATATAAGAAACAAGTTTAATGAATAAAATATTATATGTAGCATTTTCAATGCTTTTAATGACGGGTACTTTTGCGTTAGAAAAAACCAAAGAAGAGAAAGTGGCCAAATATGTTCTTGAGAATATACAAAAAGATTACACTTCCTGTTACGCATTTTATTTAATTGCCGCTGAAAGCTTTAAACAAGATAAAATTGTAGATACTTTAGCTAAAAACAAACAGGTAGTTGCTGGTTTAGAAAAAAGTGCTGATATTGCTCTTAAATTTTCTCATGATTTAGGAGAAGTTTTAGAATTAAAACCAGAAACTATGACTAAAAATATTAAAAAAGAGCTAAAAAAAATTAGTGCAATTTTAAAAAAAAATAACAAAGTTTTAAAAAAACAAATGCAAGGTAGAGGATCATTTTGTAAAAAATTAATAGAAGATCAAAAACAGAGGATTGGTTACTGGGAAGATAAGGGCAACAAAAGAATTAAATGAAAAAAAATTTATTAAAGGCAAAAGTTAAAAAAATATTTATAAAACATGGGCTTTCTAATAAGCATTCTGAGATTTGTGCAAACTATTTAATAAAAGCTGAGTTAGTTGAAGCTAGATCTCATGGTTTAGCTAGGTTGAAAATGTACTGTGAAAGAATTAAGAAAAAATTAATTAATCCAAAGCCTAAAATAAAAATAAAGAAAATATCTTCTTCTGTTTCATTTGTTGATGCAGACAATAGTATAGGATTTGTTTCTGCCGACATAGGTATAGAACAAGCAATTAAAAATGCAAAAAGAACTGGTATAGGTTTAGTTGCTGTTAAAAAAAGTAGCCATTATGGCTTATCCAGTTTTTATGCTGAACAAGCAGTTAATAAAGGTTTAATGGTTTGGTGTTTTACTAACGCACCTCCAGCTCTTGCACCACACGGAGCTAGAAAAGCTTTGTTTGGAACTAATCCAGTTTGTTTTGGAACACCAACTGGTAAAGCTCCATTTATTTTAGATATGTCTACATCGATGATTAATCGAGGCAAAATAAGACGAGCTAGTAAACTAGGTGAAAAAATTCCTTATGGTGTTGCAATGAATGCAGCGGGTAAAGTTACTACAAATGCCAAACAAGCTTTACTTGGAACGCAATTACCTATTGCAGGATTTAAAGGCTCAGGACTTGCTTGGATGGTTGATATTTTAAGTGGTGTCTTGACAGGAAGTAGCCATGGCGGGGGAACAAAAGATCCATTTGACGACTTTTCAGGACCACAAAATATTGGCCACTTATTTATAACAATTAATCCTAAAATATTTATTGGTAAAAGTTACTTAAAGGAAATAAAAAAAAATATTAGTCTTGTTAAAAAGCTTCCGAAAGCCAAGGGAGTTTCGAATATTCTTTATCCAGGTGAAAGAAAAAATAAAACTTATAAAAAAAACCTAAACAAAGATATACCTATCCCTTTACTAATATTGGAAGAAATAGAAAAATTAAATGCTGTCTAAAAAAGAAATTATCTGTCCAGAAAATTTACTTACACTTGCTAAAACTAAAGGGGTAGTGAAAGCGGTTTTGGTCAATGCAGGTAAATTAGTTGCAATGGAAGCAACAAAACACGCTGTTGCTAAGAATTTGATTGAACCTATTTTTGTGGGTAACAAGATTTTAATAGAAAAATGTGCCTCTGATTTAAAATGGGATATATCAAAGTATGAAATTATTAATGAGACAAATGAGAATAGCACGGCTCCTATAGCCGCCAAAATGGCTAGTGAAGGAAAAATAAATATTATTATAAAAGGACATATACATACAGATATTTTAATGAAGTCAGTTTTAAAAAGAGATTTAAATCTAATAGGAAAAAAAAGACTAAGTCATATTTGGCATATGACATTAAATAAAAATGACAAACCTTTCATTGTTACAGACGGTGCTTTAAACGTACTACCAAAATTAGAAACTAAAATGCATATCCTAAAGAATTCTGTAGATTTTGCTCAAAGAATTGGAATTAGTAGACCTAAGGTTTCTATTTTATCAGCTACAGAAGAGGTGCTTGAAAGTGTTCCAAGTTCTATCGAGGCAAATGAGATTACTCGAAGATCTAATGAAGAAGGAATAGACGCAGATGTATTTGGACCCATGGCATTCGATAACTCAGTTTCAGAAAAAGCAGCTCAAATAAAAGGAATTAAAAATGTTGTTGCCGGAAAAACAGATATTCTTTTAGTACCAAATGTTGAGACAGGAAACAGCCTTGTTAAAATGATGATTTATTTTATGGGTGCTTGTGCTGCAGGAGTGGTAGTAGGTGGAAAAGTTCCTGTTGTAATTACAAGTCGCGCCGATGATATACAGGCAAGATTAGCCTCAATAGCGGCAGCTGTAGTAGCTCTATAATGCGACAGTTAAAGAACTGGGATAATAAAACTTGGCTTTCATCAAAAAAATATATTATTTCATTTCACAAATTTTTAAAGTTGCAGATTAATATAAATAAAAATACACATATTTTAGACATTGGTTGTGGAAGAGCTAATATAATAAGTTTTCTGCAGAAAAAATATAAATTTAGTAAAAAACCAATTGGAGTAGATGTTGTAGAAAATAGAAATATCAAAAAAAATATTAATTTTAAAAAAACTGATGCTATAAAATTTTTAAAAAAAACTGATAAATTATTTGATTTAATTTTGATCAAACAAACTATTCATTTCTTTTCTAAACATCATATTAAAATTTTATTAAATTTAACTAAAAAACATCTTAATAAAAATGGAAAAATTTTGATCTTTACTCTAAAAACTAAGAACAACCACATTCCAAGTTTTAAAATTATGAAATTAAAATTAAATTCAAGTTTAAAAAAGGATGAAATTATAGTTAAAGAAATTAAAAAAATTCTAAAAAAATATAAGAATAATTTCTTTGAATTTAACGTTAATCTTTCTAGAGCAAAATATATTAAAATGATTAAATCTAGATATATTTCCTGCTTATTAAAAGTCTCTAACAAACAGTTAAAAGAAGGTATTGCTGAAATTAAATCTAATTATAAAAATCAGATAAAATTTACTGACATTTTAAAATGTCTAAGTTACCAAAAATAATTTAGTTAAATAAATAAAACACGCCTAGAAATTATTACTGACTAGGTTTAGCGAGAACTAGATTGGGATCGAATATTTTTATTTTAATTCTTGAATACCATTCTGATACATTATCTATGTCTTCTTCGGTAAGCATACCTGCAATAACTGACATTTGTGCATGTTGTAATTTACCAGTTTTATATTCTGTTAATTTTACTTTTAAGTAATCCTTATGTTGCGCTGTTAAATTTGGTACTATAACTGAATTACCACCTGATGCTGCTACACCATCCATTCCATGACATGCTGAACAAATAGTTTGTGCTTTTTTTTTACCATTTTGTAGAGAGGCAGAAAGTTGTGATTGAATACTTGCCCCAGTTTCAGTACTACTCTTTTTTTTTTCTGCAGCATAGGCCTCAGTAAAAGATAAAATAATTATTAATGTGATTAATTTCTTCACTTAATTCATCCTTGTGTGACTAATTATTTTAATAGCTTCTCTAAGTTTAGTTTCACCTTCTTTTAATTTACCTGAATCACATAAAGATTTTCCTTGATCTTTAAGAGCTTTAATTTTTTCTAAACTCCCTTCTGCCCATTTATATTGTTTTTTTCCATATTCTCTTTCAGATTCTTTCCAAATAGATTTCTGATAGTATGTGCAAAGGTAATTTTTTGAATTTAGATTAGCCTTATACTCTTTTTCTGTAATACATTTGCTTCTTATAGTTTTAAATTCACCCTCTTTTGTCCACTTACCAAATCCAGAACATATTTTTTTTTCTCCATCTGTAGCTGCATTAATATTAAAAAATGAAGCTGATAACAAAACTAAACTTAAGATTATTATTCTCATTAATTGATCCTTTCTTTTGTTACGGTAATATTTTCTTCTTAATCAAAAAAAATGGACCGGATTTTACTCCGGCCCATTTAAATATTTACTTAACTACTTTTTTAGTTGTATCAACTAAACCAGCAGCTTGACCGTCGTAACTAATACGGTAGATAACACCTGCTTTATCATCTGATACAAGTATTGATCCGTCTACATAGGTTTGAACATCGACAGGTCTACCTAAATAAGTACCCATTTCAGTCATCCAACCCTCTGCAAAAGGCTCTGTTTTTGAAGCATTGCCTTTTTTGTCTAAGTAAGTAACCATAACCCTTGCGCCTCTTGGTTTAACAGCGTTCCAAGAACCATGTTGAGCACTAAATATTGCGTTATGATACTTTTTAGGAAACATTTTTCCAGTATAGAAAGACATTCCTAAGTCAGCAGCATGAGCAATCATATCAACCTGAGGTTTGCAATAATTTTTTGCATATTTCTCAGGAATAGTTTTACCTTTATACTCGTTAGTTCTTATATTGCCTCCACCATAGTATGGATGTCCGTACCAAGTTTCTTTAGATAGTTTGCAGGCTTTATTTAATTCACCTGGAGGAGTTTCATCTCCCATGCCATCTACTTGGTTATCTGTGAACCATAAAGCTCCATCTTTTGGATTGAAAGCATGTCCTACTGAATTTCTTATTCCAATAGCAACAACTTCTCTTTCAAGTTTTCCTGGAAAACGATTAAATCTAATCATTCCACCAATACCAACTTGATCATAAAGTGGATACTTGTCTGCTCCAGCAACGTTGAAAGGTTGCCCCATACTTACATAAAGTTTGTTATCTTTTTTGTTGATGGCACAAACTCTTGCAGTGTGATTATAAGATTCTTCTTCTGGAGGAATTAAATCTCCCTGATCTATAATCGGAATCGCTACAGTATCTGGACTTTCCATAAAATACTCTGCAGCTGGAAACCATAAAACTCTATTTCTCTCTGCAATGTATAAGTGTCCGTCATCACTGTAACAAGGACCGTTAGGTATATCGAATTTAACGCTTGGACTAAATTCTTCTACAGTATCAGCTACATGATCCATATCTCTATCAGTTGCTTGCCATACTTTAGTTTTTCTTGTTCCAATCCAAACTGTACCTTTATTTCTGCTCACAGCCATATGTCTTGCATCTGGTGCTAAAGCAAAAAGAGTGATTTTAAATCCTGCTGGCATTCTAATATTTGGTAAAATATTTTTCCTAATATTTGCAGCAAATTTAGTATCTTGCGGAATTACTATTCCAGCTTCCGTTCCAGTTTTTTTAAAATTACTTAATTTTTTTACATTTTCCGCATCGCCTGCTGCAAAAACATTAAATGTAAATAAAGTTAGCGTTAGGATTGAAGCGAATATTGAAAGTATTTTTTTCATTATTTTTCCCCCATTATTAATAATAACAAATTTAACCAAAACCTTTTAAATAAATATAGATCTTAAGTTACTGTAAACTTTTACCGTATGGACAAGTTAGTTAAGTTAACTAAATATCTAGCAAAAGTTGTAGGTATTTACTTATTATTTTTAATCAAAGAATTGAATGCGTTTATAGCCTCAATGTACCAATTGATAAATGCAGAAGCAACATCCTCGGAAGGTCTTAAATTTTTAATTTTTGCATCATTAATAGTTTGTGTTCTAGGTCTTAATTCAACAAAATATCCTTTCTCCATTCCTTCATCAACAATATTAGCAATAGTTTTATAAGAATATTCTGGCAATGATTTAGAGAGTTCTTCTTTGTACATTTTTGTACCTTCGTAGTTAGATTCAAATATTTTAATAAAAACTTTTCCTTTTTTTACAGTGGAAAAACACCATTTTAAAGCTTCATGACTTTCACGTGATTTTAAAATTGAGGAAAAAGCTTTTGTTGTTTCAGTTGCAAATGCTCTAAATTTTCCCTCTGTAATCTTAAAGGGCAATTTGTCTAGATTAACTTTTTTAATAATTCTTTTGTGTCTTTCTTCTAAAAATTTCATGACCACATTTTTTAAAATTGTATCATATTTGTGATATTTATTTACAGTAAATATTTCCGTAAAATAAAGTTTAAATTAAGGAATTAATATGATTTTAGGGGCTATACATGTGCCGTTGTGTATTTCTTTAAATGCATGTGCTCCCTCTTTAAGTTCTCTGAATTCTACCCAATTCAAAGAACCTAATTTTTTTTTAGTTAAAATGTTAATTGATTTTTCAAAATCTTTATTTGTATAGCAGTAAGTACCTACAACTGTAATTTCTTGTATTGTAAGTTTTCTGAAATTAAAATTTCCTTCTGGTTGAGCTAACCCCACATGAACAATAGCCCCTCCTGGAAGAACAGTATATATTGCCTGCTGTCGACTGACCTCCAGACCGACTGTATCAAAGACAATATCAAATTTACTCTCATTTAAAAGCTTATCTTGCGGAGCTACAAAATTTGCTTCTAAATACTTGGAGCACTCCTTTAATCTTAATTTATTTGGATCAGACATTACTATATTTTTACAATTTTTTTCTTTATTTAAAATTAAACCGCATAATAAACCAATAGCACCAGCGCCTTGAATTAGAACACTACATTCAGACAAAGGTTTTTTTAAATTATGTTCACCTAATAAAACTGCATGAGCCGCAACAGCTGTAGGCTCTGTTAATGCTGCAATTTTTGTATCGAGCTCTTTTGATATTAAATGAATATTTTTATCTGGTATGGAAATAAAATCAGCTAGCCCTCCCTCTTTTTGAATTGGTTTACTCATGCCCACCATAGTCCTTTCTGGACAAAGATGTTCTCTAGAATTTTTGCAGTAATTACACTTACCACAAGTTATCAGGGGATTTAAAACAACAATTTTATCTTTAAATGTTCCACTTTGAACTTTTCCGCTAACTTCATGACCTAAAATTAAAGGTGGGTTTCTCCTTTCATCTTTACCATGGTATGCGTGCATATCAGATCCACATATGCCTGATGCCTGAACTTTAATTATACTTTCTCCTAAAATTTCCTTAGGTTCTTTTTCCTCTCTATATATTAGTTCTTCAACACCTGTATAAACCAATGCTTTCATTAATTTGAAAAACCATATTTTCTCAATCTAACATCGCCAGTTCTAGCATGAGCTTCCATTCCTTCGTATCTTGAAATCCTGGCTGCAGCAGCACCAACAAGTTTTGTAGACTCTTTGGTCATTCTTTGAAAACTCAATGTTTTAATAAACTTTCCAACAAATAGTCCGCCTGTATATCTTCCGGCCCCTTTTGTTGGTAAAATATGATTAGTTCCTGAACATTTATCACCGTATGCGACAGTAGTTTCCTCACCAATAAATAACGATCCATAATTAATTAATCTATTGTGAAACCATTGAAGATTTTTTGTATGCACCTCCAAATGTTCTGGTGCGTACTCATCACTAATCTTAGCCATTTCTTCATCTGTATCGCAAAGAATAACTTCACCATAATCCTGCCATGCAGCGGAGGCATTTATTTTTGGTGTTTCAGGTAATTCATTTATTAATTGTGGGACTCTTATCATAACTTTCTCAGCCAACTCTTTACTTGTGGTGTAAAGCCAGCAAGGTGAATTGTAACCGTGCTCTGCTTGACCAACTAAATCTACGGCTACTATTTCAGGGTCTGCGTCTTCATCAGCAATAATAGCAATTTCTGTAGGACCGGCAAATAAATCTATACCAACTTTACCAAATAAAATTCTTTTTGCTTCTGCAACAAATTGGTTGCCCGGGCCAACTATAATATCTGCTGGGGAATTTTTAAAAAGTCCATTAGTCATTGCTGCAATGGCCGGCACACCTCCTAAATTCATAATTACATCTGCGCCACAAAGATCAGCGGTATAAATTATTGTAGGATGGGCACCAACATTCTCTTTTGGAGGGCTGCATGCGATTATATTTTTAACACCAGCAACTTTAGCTGTGGTCACGCTCATAACTGCAGAAGCTATATGTGCATATCTTCCTCCTGGAACGTAGCAACCGGCTGTATTAACAGGGATTAATTTTTGACCAGCAAATAACCCGTCTGATAGTTCTACTTCGAAATCTTGACCATAATTTTTTAATTGAGCTTCAGCAAATTTTCTTACTCTTTCATGGGAAAACTGAACGTCATCTTTTGTTTTTTGATCTAAATTTTTTTTAATTTCTTCAATTCTTTCTTTAGAGACTATAATTTCACCTGTATATTTATCGAACTTTTTAGTAAGATCAATGCATCCTTGCTCTTTTGATTTATCTATATCTTTCAGTAATCCTTCGACTATAGCAGTTGTTTTAGTGTCATCTGTAGAAGATGTTTTAGGAGATTTTTTTAAATATTTTATAGTCATTTTTTCTTGTTTTTTTTAGTTGAAAATTTTAAGCGCACATTAAAACACAACAACTAATACTTTTCAATGATTATACAATTTTAATATCTGGTGATGTAAGCTCATAAATTCTACTTATAGTTCTCTTAAAAGAATCTTCTAATTTTTGAGAACCGCCCAACTTATCGAGCTTAAAGTTTGAGCTAATTAATAAAGGTAATTTTTTTTCATAAATTATATCGATAAGCGTAATGAATCTTTGTTGTGTATTTACATTTTCATCATTAAAACTTGGAATATTTTCTATTGTAATAAAATCACAATGATTAGCAATTTCTATATAATCTTCTCCACCAAAGTTTCGATCACATAATTCATTAAAATTAAATTTAGCAACACCTTCATAATAATTTTTAATTTCAAATTCTCTACCTTTCACAAAAATTTTTTTAATACTTAGTTTTTTATTTTTTGTTAGCTCTCTAAATAGTTGATTAATTTTGAAGTTTGTTTTTTCATTTAATGGAAAAAAGAATCTTTCGAGCTTTGTTATGCCTATTTTTCTGTAGTCTTCATCTATAATTAACTCATGTTCAATTGAAAATTTTTTTATTAAAGAAATAAAAGGTAAAAACTGATCTCTTTGTAAGCCATCCTTGTACAATTCATCAATTTTTACATTTGATGTAATGATTATTTTAATATTCTCTTTAATAATAACCTCAAACAATTTACCTAGAATCATGGCATCTACAATGTTTGTTACTTGAAATTCATCAAAATAAATCAAGTTAGTTTTTTTTTTCATTTCCTTGACAAAAGCGTCAATAGAATTATTTTTATTTTTATATGTATGTCTGAAATCATGAAAATTAATCATAAATTCATTAAAATGAAACCTTAATTTAGGAATATTTATATAATTGTAGAAAAAATCTAAAATCATAGTTTTGCCCACGCCTACATCACCTCTTAAATAAAATGCTTTTTTTTTTGAAATATTTCTAAATATTTTAAGAAAGTTAAAGAAATTCGTCTCATCACGTATATTAAATTTACTTAATAAACCTATTGTGTAAATTTGATTTTTATTTAGCTGAAGTTTATTTTCTAGGCAATTTTTTTTAAATGCTGATTTTAATTTCATTATCCAAAGGAATTATTACTTTTTTTACAGTTATCTAATTGCCGTATAAATAAGTTGGAAGCCATAAAGCTATTTGTGGAAAAATTATTATTAATATTAATCCAATCACTTGTAAAACCATAAATTGCATCATTCCCATATAAATATCTTTTAAATCCCATTCTGGAACAACTCCTTTTAAAAAATAAGCAGATAAGGCTACAGGTGGAGATAGCCAGGCCGTCTGCAAATTTACTGCTACTAATATCGCAAACCAAGTTAAGTTAAAGCCGAGCGCTTCGATTAAAGGAAGAATTATTGGAATAATAATTAAAACTATTGGTACCCACTCTAAAGGCCAACCTAGTAAAAAAATCATTCCCATAACTATTGCTAAAACAAAATACCTGTTCATTTCTAAATTTAATAAAAACTCTGTTAATAGCATTGGTGTTCCTAATCTTGAAAATACTGAACCAAAGAAGTTTGAAGCCGC
>Ga0307986_10002370_pt1 | contig 13530 bp, 15 predicted proteins | sample EllFjometageno82_FD_203170 | JGI IMG/M metagenome (GOLD analysis project Ga0307986, IMG submission 203170) | Marine microbial communities from Ellis Fjord, Antarctic Ocean - #82 | ecosystem: Environmental > Aquatic > Marine > Unclassified | place: Southern Ocean | collected 2014-10-09
GGCTTTCAATAATTGCTCTAATTACCATTCTACCAATTCTTCCCATTCCATTAATTCCAACTTTTATTGTCATATTTAACTCTTTATTAGATTCTTAGTTTTTTTGGAAATATTTTCAGCTGTTAGTCCAAAATATCTATAAATTTCTTTATATGGTGCACTTTTACCAAATGTATCAATTCCAAAAGCAAGCCCTTCAGTTCCAACATATTTTTTCCAACAATCTGTTGAACCAGCTTCAATAGATATCTTAAACTTTGTTTCACCAAGAATTTTTTGTTTATATGATTTTGATTGTGAATCAAAAAGATCTTGGCATGGTATTGATATAACTTTAGAGTATATCTTATCTTTGGCCAATTTATGGCTAGTTTCAATTGCCAAATTAACCTCAGAACCACTAGCGAGTATAGTTAAATTAATTCTTCTATTGGTTCTCAAAACCTCGTAGGCTCCAAAAGAGCATTTATTTATATTTGAATATTTTTTTCTGATGGGATCAAGGTTTTGTCTAGTTAATGAAAGCACACTAGGTGTTCCTGAATTTTTTAGTGCCAGTTCCCAGCATTCAATAGTTTCCATTCTGTCTGCAGGTCTAAAAACATTTAAGTTTGGAATAGATCTTAATCCAGATAATTGTTCTATTGGTTGATGAGTTGGACCATCTTCACCCAATCCAATTGAGTCGTGAGTCATTACGTAAACAACTCTTTGTTTCATCAATGCAGATAAACGAATTGAAGGTTTACAGTAATCTGAGAATATTAAAAAAGTTCCACCATAAGGGATAAATTTACTATGCAGTGCAAGACCATTCATTATTCCACACATTGCATGCTCTCTAACACCGTAATGAATGTAGTCTCCATTAAAGTTATCAGGCTTGATTGCATTGTGATTTTTGGTTTTAGTATTATTTGATCCTGCTAAATCAGCCGAGCCACCTATTAAAGTATTATTTTCTTTGGTAAGCGCATTTAATGTTAATTCAGAAGATTTTCGTGTAGCTAAACTTTTATTTTCTTTAATAGAGTTTTGTTTTTCAGATTTTATAGCTTTAGAAAAATTATTTTTTAATACTTTTTCTATGTCTTGTTTTTTTCTTTTATAAAGTTTATTCCAACTATCCTCAAGTCTAGTACCTTTGTTGCCAATTTTTCTCCATTCATTTAAAATGTTTTTTGGAATTTCAAAAGGCTTATGGTTCCAATTTAAAATTTTTCTAACAAGTTTAATTTCATCTGAACCAAGAGGACTTCCGTGTGAGGATGCTTTACCTGACTTATTGGGAGAGCCATAACCAATTTTTGTTTTACAAGAAATAACAGTTGGTCTTTTTGAAGTTTGAACTTTTTTAAGTGCCTTAAAAACTTCTTTTTCATTGTGACCATTAATTAGAATGTAATCCCATCCATAACTCTCAAATCTCTTTTTGAAATTATCTGAAACTGCTAGATTAGTTGGCCCATCTATAGATATTGAGTTATTATCAAAAAGCATTACTAAGTTTTTTAATTTCAAATGACCAGCTAAACTCATCGCTTCGTGGCTGATACCCTCCATTAAACATCCATCACCTGCTAAAACATAAGTTTTATGGTTAATTATTTTTTGACCTATTTTTTTTTTTAAAACTTCTTCTGCAATAGCAAAGCCAACTGAGTTAGCAATTCCTTGTCCAAGTGGACCTGTTGTTGTCTCAATTCCGGTACCAGGTTGATATTCTGGGTGCCCAGCACATATAGATTTTAATTGTCGAAAATTTTTAATATCTTTTAAAGAGATACTTTTATATCCGGTCAGATGCAGTAAAGAATAAAGTAGCATAGATCCATGACCTGCAGATAAAACAAATCTATCCCTATTAAGCCAATTTGGATTTTTTGGGTTAAATTTGAGAAAATTTTTAAATAAAACTGTCACAACATCTGCCATCCCCATGGGCATGCCAGGATGTCCAGAATTTGCTTTTTGAACAGCATCTATTGACAAAAACCTTAGGGCGTTTGATAAATCGTTATGTAGTTTATTCAAAAATTATCCTATCTAGACTTAGATGACTCAATTTAATATTATAAATATATATATATGAAAACTGACAGTGAAAAAGAAAAAAAACTTACTTATGCCCTTAATAAGTTAAAGAATTTGAATTTACAAAACCCAACTCTAAAAACGAACTTAGAAAATTTAGATGTACAAAAGAATCAATTAGAAATTGAAAAAAAAGAAATTGAAGAAAAATACCAAAGTTTAATAAGCGATTACAAGGCACTTAAAAAAAAACTAATGGATATTAATCAACAAAAGAGTGATGAGCAAAAGAAAGAGACAGAATTTTCAGAAAAAATAGATGAATTAAATCAAGAAACGGATACTTTATTAGAAGAAATAGATAAATGGCAAATATAAATGTTCAATTTAACGGCAAGGACTTCCTTCTATCTTGTGATGATGGACAAGAAGAGCATTTAGAAGAGTTATTAATTCATATTAATAAGAAATTTAATGATCTGAAAAATGACTTAGGAAATATAGGTGAGAATAAACTTTTGTTAATTACTTCCGTTCAAGTAATGGATGAATATTTTGAAACCAAAAAAAAAGTTGATCAAAAAAAAAATGAACTAAAAAATTTGTCTGATAAGTTTAGAGAACTAAAATCTTTAGTTTATGATTATAAAGGTAAAAAAGAAGAAGAAATGAGTCAATTGTCTCAAGACCACGAAAACTTTAAAAAAGAAATTGAAAAAAATAAAAAAGATTATGAAAAGATAATTGAAGATGCGACAGAAGAAATTGAAAATTTTGTTGAAAAAGCTAATCTAGAAAATCCAGTTCAATAAGTTTGTGTTAAAATCTAAGTTAAGAAAAAAAATTCTTAAAACTAGAGAAAAGAATATTAAAAAAAATATTCAAATTAATTTTGATCAAATCATAAAAATACTTAAAAAAAAAAAAATCACCAAAGGGATTGTAGGTGGGTATTATCCTGTGAATTTTGAAGTTGATGATTTAGAGATATTAAAAAAATTTAAAAAAAAGAAATTTAAAATTTCTTTGCCGATAATCAAAAAAAACTTTCAAATGAATTTTTATAGATGGTCATTTTTAGAACCATTAAGAATAAATAAGCACGGAATACCTGAGCCAGAAACTAAAAATATAGTTTATCCAGATATTATATTGATTCCTTTAGTTGCGTTTGATAAAAATTTGAACAGACTTGGATATGGTGGTGGATATTATGATCGATTAATTATAAAACTTTCAAAAAAGAAAAAAATTATGAAAATAGGCTTAGCTTTTCCATGTCAAAAGATAGATAAAGTACCCACCAATGTATATGATCAAAAATTAGATTATATTGTAACAAATGAAAGTATTATAAAATGAGAATTCTTTTTTTAGGTGATGTAGTTGGTATATCTGGACGTTCGATGGTTTTGAAGAATTTACTTACAAAAATAAAAAGTGAAAAAATTGATTTTGTAGTTGTTAATGGTGAGAATGCAGCAGATGCTGGTATGGGAATTACAGAAAAGGTATGTAATGACCTTTTTAATTGTGGGGTAGACGTAATTACCACAGGAAACCATGTGTGGGATCAAAAAGAAACCATGTCCCATATCGAAAAAGAAAACAGACTTCTAAGACCAAATAATTTGTTTGAACCATCCCCTGGAAAAGGATTTGCAATATTTACAGCTAAAAATGGAGCAAAAGTTGGTGTACTTAACTTGATGGGAAATGTTTTTATGAAAAAATGTGAAGATGTATTTGAAGCTGCTGAAAAATTTATAAAAAAATATAAGCTGAAGGAAGACTATGAGTTTCTTTTAGTGGATTTTCATGCTGAAACTACAAGTGAAAAGGTAGCCATGGGTCATTTTTTTGATGGCAAAGCGACATTATTAGTAGGAACACACACACATATTCCAACAAATGATTCAAGAGTATTAAAAGGAGGAACCGCCTATCAGACAGACGCGGGAATGTGTGGTGATTACGATTCTGTTATTGGGATGAATAAAGAAAACTCAATTAATAAATTTTTAAAAAAAAAATCAACCAAACATTTTGCAGCAATTGGTGATGCAAGTTTGTGTGGAGTGATTGTTGATTGTGATACAGAAACAGGGTTAGCAAAAAATATAAAAAATTTTATATATGGAGGAGAATTAAAAGATTCTCATTAATTATTATGTCAGGTCACTCAAAGTGGGCAAGTATAAAGCATTCTAAAGGCAAGGCTGACAAGCAAAGATCTAAAATATTTTCTAAATTATCAAAAGAAATTAGTGTTGCTGCGAAATTAGGTGACAAAGATCCAGATATGAATCCAAGACTTAGATCTGCAATTCAAGCTGCAAAATCAGCTAATATGCCAAAAGATAATATTGAAAGAGCTATTGCTAAATCTTCTGCTAATACTGAAACAAATTATGAGAATTTAAGATATGAAGGATTTGGTCCAGACAAGATAGCTGTGATTGTAGAAGCATTAACAGATAATAAGAATAGAACTGCATCGAATGTTAGAACTATATTTGTAAAAAGTGGTGGAAATTTAGGAACGCAAGGTTCAGCGTCACATAATTTTAATCAACTTGGAATTATTAAGATTGATAAAAAAGAAATATCAGACGAACAAATTTTTGAATTAGCAATTGAATCAGGAGCTGATGAATGCATCTCAAATAATGACTATCATGAGATTCAATGTGCTATAAATGAAATTTATAATGTTAAAAAAAATTTAGAGAAAACAATTGCAAATTTTATTTCAACGGAAATTGAATGGGTAGCACTAAATAGTGTTGATGTTGCAAAAGATAGAGTAGATTCTGCAGTTGAGTTTTTAGAAGCACTTGAAGACGATGACGACGTTCAAAATGTTTATTCAAATATAAATTTTGGAAATAATTGATGCTTATAATTGGGATTGATCCAGGCATAACAGGTTCTATTTGCTTTTTTGTAGATGGAAAAATAAGTGATGTTGTTGAAATGCCTAATATGCCAGAAGGTAAAAAAAATAAAAAACAAGTCAATGGTGCTCAAGTGTTTCATGAGATTTCTTTGAGAACAAAAGATATAAAAAAAGAAAATATTAAAGTCATTATAGAGCAAGTTTCAGCTATGCCTGGTCAAGGTGTAACCAGCATGTTTAATTTTGGTCAATCATTTGGAATCTTAAAAGGCATATGCTCTGCAATGCAATTACCTATGTATTTTGTAAGACCTGCGAAATGGAAAAAATATTTCAACCTTATAAATTGTGAAAAAGATGCAAGTAGAACTAAAGCAATCGAGATATTCCCATATTTTTCCTCCGAATTATCTAGAAAAAAAGACTCAAATAAAGCTGATGCAATCTTAATTGCTAGCTTTTATTACGAAACTTATAAATTGGAAGAGTAAATTAAGCCTAATACTGTCAAATTCATGACACATTTAAGTGTGAAATCATAATTATGGAAGCTGATATTACATCTCAAGCAATAGGTCTTGCATCAAACACTGATTTTTCATTAATGAGCTTATTTATTAGAGCTGACTTTATTGTCAAAGCCGTAATACTTATGCTAATTGGTTGTTCTATTTACTCATGGGCTATTATTATTGAAAAATTTAAATTATTTAGAAAAATTAATACAGAATCTGAAGAATTTGAGGAAAAATTCTGGAAATCAAAATCAGCAGAAAATTTCTACAACAACTTGCCTACACAATTAGAAAATCCTATGGCTTTATTATTTAAAGATTCTATGCAAACTTTATTAAAAGCTAAAAATAAATCTAATCTCAATGAAAGAATAAGTAGCGTGCTTGAAGTTAATATTGAAAAGCAGCTAGTAAAGCTTGAAAAAGGTTTTACTTTTTTAGCAACTGTTGGTTCAACAGCTCCCTTCATTGGTTTATTTGGAACAGTATGGGGTATAATGAATTCATTCCAATCAATTGCAATTTCAAGAAATACTAGTTTAGCAATTGTAGCTCCTGGCATAGCAGAAGCTTTGTTTGCTACTGCATTAGGATTGTTAGCTGCAATTCCAGCTGTTGTTGCTTATAATAAATTCAATAATGACTCAAAAAAATATTCACAGAAACTAGAAAATTTTTCTAAAAGATTTTTGTCAATAATTTAAGATGGCTTTTAAACTCAACCGTTCATCAAAAGAGCCTATGAGTGAAATTAACGTCACACCCTTTGTAGATGTAATGTTGGTATTATTAATTATTTTTATGGTTACAGCTCCATTACTAACTGTCGGTGTGCAAGTTGATTTACCTGAAACTTCTGCCGATTCACTGCCTGAAGAGTTAGAACCATTGACTTTGTCTATTAATTCTAAGGGAGAAATATTTATTCAAGAATCTAAAGTTGAGTATGATAAAATAATAGCAAAGATCTTAGCTGTATCTAAAAATAGAACAGATACTAGAATTTATGTACGGGGAGATAAATCAATAAATTATGGTCGTGTTTTAGAAATTATGGGAATGCTATCCGGTTCTGGCTTTACTAAAGTAGCATTGATTTCTGAGCCATATAAAGAGAGGTAAGAAAATTGAATAGAAATATTATTGTTTCTTTTGGCCTTCATACCATGTTGGTAATAATTACAGCTATGAGTCTGCCATTTTTGTCAAAAAAACCAATCAATCTCCCTCCGATTGTTTCAGTTGAGCTTATTCAGATAACTGACAAAACAAATATTCCATTTGCACCTAAAGCAAAAAAAATAATTGAAAAAGTTAAAGAAAAAGAAAAAAAACTAGTTTCAGAACAAGCGCCACCAAAGCTAGTTAAAAAAGAAAAACCTGACGCAGTTCCTTTGCCTGATGAAAAAATAGAAAAAGTTAAAGAAATTAAAAAAAAAAAACAAAATCCTGAAAAAATAGAAACTGAAGTTAAACAAGTTTCAGAATTTGAAAAAAAAAAATTATTTGATACAAATAGCATTGCAGCATTAATTGATAAATCAAAAATTGAGAGCGCTGAAACTATTACAAAATTAGATAAAACAACCCAAGATCAAGACAAAAGTATAGATTTTGGTGGACTTTCCCTAAGCGAAGAAGATGCTTTAAAAGCTCAAATTTTTGGATGTTGGAGTATACCCTTAGGATTGCCTTATAATGAAAATTTATTGGTTAGAATTAAGTTACAATTAAAACCAGATGGCTCTATTATAAGATCTGAGATTCTTGATCATGCTAGAATGAATAAGCCTGGACAAGGATTTTACAAAGTTTTAGCTGAAAGTGCATTAAGAGCTATAAAACTTTGCCAACCTCTTAGAGTGCCAAGCACAGGTTATGAGAGATGGAAAGAATTACAATTAAACTTTGATGCAAGAGAAATGCTGGAAGGATAAAAATGTTATTTAGATATTTATTTATATTGTTAATTTTATTTCCTATCAAAGCTTTTGCTTTAATTGAGGTTGATATAACTAGAGGAAATTTAAACCCGTTACCTGTAGCAGTTTCTCCTTTATCTATAGATAAAAATTCTAGAAGTAATTTTAAAAAAATTTTAAAAAAGGAAAACCTTGGATCAGAAATATCTGCAGTTGTTGAGAATAATTTGAAACAATCTGGTTTGTTTAATCCTCTCAATAAAGACGCATTCCTTCAAAAACCAGATATTGCAAATGTAAAGCCAAGGTTTGAAGATTGGAATTTAATAAAAGCTCAAGCTTTAATAACAGGTAAAGTTACTTTCGAAAATGGAAAACTGAGAGTGGAGTTTAGATTATGGGATGTTTTGGCTGGAAAAGAAATGATGGCGCTGGCTTTTACGACTGTACCAAATAATTGGAGAAGAGTAGGTCACATAATAACAGATAAAGTTTATGAACGTTTAACAGGTGAGAAAGGTTATTTTGATACTAGAATAATCTACGTGGCAGAAGAAGGTCCAAAAACTAATAGAATAAAAAAATTGGCTATCATGGATCAAGATGGATTTAATAATAAATTTTTAACATTGGGTAATGAACTAGTTTTGACTCCAAGGTTTAGTCCAACAAATCAAATGGTTACATATCTTTCATATTTTAGAAATTTACCTAGAGTTTACTTGCTAGATATTGAAACTGGGATGCAAGAAGTGGTTGGAGATTTTCCAGGCATGACTTTTGCACCTAGATTTTCTCCTGATGGAAAAAAAATTATAATGAGTTTTGCAAAAGATGGGAAATCAGACATATACACAATGGACCTTGAAAACAGAATTGTTGAAAGAATTACTAATCACCCCTCTATCGATACATCACCCTCATATTCACCAGATGGAAAATATATTACGTTTAATTCTGATAGAAGTGGATACCAACAAATTTATACAATGAAGAGTAATGGAAAAAATGTGAAAAGAATTTCTTTTGGAAACGGTCTTTATGGAACGCCTGTATGGTCACCTAGAGGAGATTTAATTGCTTTTACAAAACTTCATAAAGGAAAATTTTACATTGGGGTAATGAGAGCAGATGGAACAGGTGAAAGACTACTAACAGAAAACTTTTATCAAGAAGCACCATCTTGGTCTCCAAATGGAAGAGTATTGATTTTTTACAGAGAAACTAAGACCAATTCCAAAGGAGAGGGATTCTCTGCAAAACTATGGTCAATTGACCTAACAGGCTATAATGAAAAGATGGTTGAAACTAAAACTGACGCGTCTGACCCATCATGGTCATCACTATTAGGCAATTAAAGGCATTAATTGCTTGATTTTTAACTTGAAACATCTAATTAGTTGTGAAAAGTTAGACATTCAACAATAGGATTAAGGAGCAAAAATGAACTTAAGTAAAATTTTAAAGAATGGATTTTTAATATTAATAGCAAGCTTAGTGTTAACAGCTTGTGCAACCCAAAAAAAATCAGGACAAACACAAGGTGACGTCTACACTGGATCTGATTCAGTTGAGTACTTAGCAAGTGGTGTTAAAGATAGAGTTTTCTTTGCAACTAATGAAACAGTTTTAACAACTGCATCAAGAGAGACTTTAAGAAAACAAGCTGCTTGGTTAAGAAAGAATTCAAAAATTAATGTTGTGTTGGAAGGTCATGCTGATGAAAGAGGTACAAGAGAGTACAACTTAGCATTAGGTGAAAGAAGAGCCAATTCAGCTAAAGATTATTTAATGACTTATGGAATTTCTTCAAACAGAATTTCTGTATTAAGTTACGGTAAGGAAAGACCTGTAGATTCAGGATCAACTCCCCTAAGCTGGTCTAAAAATAGAAGATCTGTTACTGTTAAAGCCAATTAGTCATAGCAATTTTATAAAAGACCCCTTTCACTAATATGAAGGGGGTCTTTTTTTTGCCATCTTTATAATTACTACTCAATTTAATATGTTTAATTATAAAAAAATAATTCAGTTAAAAGTAATTTTAATTTTTATTTTATTTAATAATATTTCTATAGCAGACAACCATAATATAAGTGAAGTATTAGAATTAATTCAAAAAGATTTGAAAACACTTGAAAAAGCAGTTTACTCAGAATCTCTTAATATAAATAATTCAAATAATTCAAAAACTCTTGATGGTAATTCAGAAGATGTCTTGACTAGACATTTATTAAAATTATCAGAAATTGAAAATCAATTTCAAGAACTTACAAATAAATTTGAAGAAATAAATTTTAAATTAGACAAATTATCTAGCAGATTTTCCAAAGTTCAATCTGATAATCAAGTAAGATTTCAAGATATTGAAAATGTGTTAGTCTCAGGAGCAAGCAATCAAAAAACAATCTTTAAACCAAAAAAAAAATTACCAGGATCCTCACAGCCACAAGATTTAGGGTCAATTTCATACAAAGATACAGAAAGCAATAAAACATCTCAACAAATACAATCAGTAGATACTACAGGAACAATAGTAACTGAAAAATTTATAACAGAAGAAAAAATACTTCCTAATGAAATACCTGAGAAACAATATGAATTTGCTTCTAGTTTTTTAAAAGTAGGTGATTACACTACTGCAGAAAGAGCATTTAGAGAATTTGTTATAACAAATCCAGAACACAAACTGGCAGGTAATGCTCAATATTGGTATGCTGAAACATTTAGAATTAGACAACTGTATACCGACGCGGCTACAGCTTATCTTGAGGGATACCAAAAATATCCAAAAGGTGAGAAGGCTCCTATAAATTTATTAAAACTTGGTGTATCAATGGTTCAGATAGGAGAAAAAAAGCAAGGTTGTAAAATGATTGAAGGAGTTGAAAAAGAATATCCTAAAGCAAATCAGTCTGTACTTCAAAAAGCAAAGTATGAATCCAAAAAATTTGAGTGCAAAAAACAGAACTCATAAAAAAATTCTTAATTATCTAAATAAAAAAAAGATATCTAAAATTTATAATGAATTTTCATCTTCATTAAAAGCTAAAGGTAATTTAGCAGTAGCTGTTTCAGGAGGTCCAGATAGCCTGGCATTGGCTTACCTAACCAAATGCTATTCATTAAAAAATAAAATAAAAGTTAGATATTATATAGTTAATCATAAACTTCGAAAAGAAGCCTCACCAGAAGCCGAGTTGGTAAAAAAAGTTTTAAAAAAATTTGATATTCAATGTACAATTTTAAATTGGAATGGAAAAAAACCTTCTAAGAATATTCAAGCCACAGCTAGAGACAAAAGGTATTCTTTATTAGCAGATGAATGTAAAAAAAATGACATAAAATATTTATTACTAGGGCATCATCTAAATGACTTGTTTGAAAATTTCTTAATTAGACTAGTTAGAGGCAGTGGATTAAATGGATTAATTTCATTTGGTAAAAATGTAAAATATAGAGATCAAAATTTAGATATTATAAGACCATTACTTAATTTACCAAAAAAAGATTTACTTTATATCTCTAATGAAGTGTTCAGTTTTTTTGTTAGAGATCCATCAAATATAAATAAAGATTATAAAAGAACTAGAATTAGAAACTTACTACACTCACTTCAAAAAGAAGGTTTGGATGAAAAAAAACTAAAATTAACAATTAATAATTTAAAAGACTCAGATAAATCAATTAAATTTTATGTAGATATAAATTTAAAAAAAAATGTAGTTTTTTTAAAAAGAAAAAATACCTATATTTTAAATTTTAATTTTTTTGATCAATCACATGAAATAATTTTTAGGTCATTAACAAAATTAATCCAAGTACTTGGGAAAAAATATTATCCTGTTAGGGGAAAAACCATTAATGAATTGATCAAAAAAATCAATAAAAGATCTTTTATTAAGGTTACTTTAGGCGGTTGTATTGTAGAAAGAGTTAATGAAACTATATTAATTTCCCAAGAAAGCTTACATAAAGTCTAAATTTTGTAACAATTTGACACTTGTTTAATTAATAATAATTATTATCTTATATCTATGAATATAAAAAATTTAGCAATGTGGGCTGCAATTGTTTTTTTAACAATAGGTCTTTACAATATGTTTAAAAACCCTCAGGCTAATATGGGTAAGAATAATTCAATAATATTTTCAGATTTTTTATCAGAGGTTGATAATGGCAGAGTTGTAAAAGTAGAAATTCAAGGAAACAATATAAATGGTGTTCTAGCGGATGGAAATTCATTTTCAACTTATTCACCAAACTATCCAAACTTAATTCAAAAATTGTCCAGTAGAGGTGTTAGCATTTCAGCTTCCCCACGTGAGGATAAAATGCCATCACTTTTTGGAGTTTTATTATCATGGTTTCCAATGTTGTTACTAATTGCTGTTTGGATTTTTTTTATGAGACAAATGCAAGGGGGTAAAGGTGGTGCAATGGGTTTTGGTAAATCTAAAGCAAAGCTGATGAACGAATTAAAAGGTAAGGTGACTTTCGATGATGTTGCTGGTGTTGAGGAAGCTAAAGAAGAAGTTGAGGAGGTTGTTCAATTTTTAAAAGATCCAAAAAAATTTAGTAGACTAGGTGGAAAAATACCAAGAGGATGTTTGTTGGTTGGTCAACCAGGAACAGGTAAAACTTTACTTGCAAGAGCCATAGCTGGGGAAGCAGGTGTACCGTTCTTTACTATATCTGGGTCAGATTTTGTTGAAATGTTTGTTGGTGTTGGGGCCTCAAGAGTTAGAGACATGTTTGAGCAAGGTAAGAAAAATTCACCGTGCATAATTTTTATTGATGAAATAGATGCGGTTGGAAGGAGCAGAGGTGCTGGCTTAGGTGGTGGAAATGATGAAAGAGAACAAACTTTAAATCAATTATTAGTTGAGATGGATGGTTTTGAAACAAATGAAGGTGTGATAATTATTGCAGCTACAAACAGACCTGATGTGTTAGATCCAGCCTTATTAAGACCTGGCAGATTTGATAGACAGGTAGTTGTTGGACTTCCAGATATTATTGGAAGAGAAAAAATTTTAAAGGTGCATGTTAAAAAAATAAAGATGGCACCAGATGTAAACTTAAGAACTGTAGCAAGAGGAACTCCAGGTTTTTCAGGAGCAGATTTAGCAAATATAGTGAATGAAGCAGCATTACTTGCAGCAAGAAAAAATAAAAGAATAGTAACTCTAGATGATTTTGAAGAAGCAAGAGATAAAGTAATGATGGGGTCAGAAAGAAGATCTATGGTTATGACTGAAGAAGAAAAAACTTTAACAGCTTATCATGAGGCAGGACACGCAATAGTAACAATTAATGAAAGTGCTGCACACCCAATTCATAAAGCAACAATTATTCCAAGAGGAAGAGCTTTAGGAATGGTTATGCAACTACCAGAAAGAGATGAATTATCTCAAACAAGAGAGCAACTTCATGCTCAATTAGCTATAGCTATGGGTGGAAGAGTAGCAGAAGAAATTATTTTTGGTGAAGATAAAGTTACAACTGGTGCATCAAGTGATATTGAGCAGGCAACACAAAGAGCAAGAGCCATGGTTATGAGAGCAGGTCTTAGTAAGGAATTAGGACCAGTTGCATATGGTGCAAATGAAGAAGAGGTGTTTTTAGGTAGATCTGTTGCTCGAACTCAAAATATGTCTGAAGAAACTGCCAAAAAAGTAGATTCAGAAATCAGAAAAATTGTAGATAAAGGCTATGAAAGAGCAAGAAAAGTTTTGACTGAAAAAATTGATGACTTACATAAGTTAGCAAAGGCTCTTTTAACTTATGAAACACTTTCAGGTGATGAGATAGAAAATTTAATAAATAAAAATATATATCCAAGCAACAAAGAAGATTTAAAAGTTGAAGATGAAGACAAAGGTTCAGCTTTGAGCTCAATGGGTCTTAAGCCAAAAATTGTTCATTAAAAAAAATGAAAAAATATTACACAAGAGTGTGTAATTTTGCTTATGGCAAATCTTCAATAAAGTTAGTAAAAAAAAAAATCAACTGTCCATTAAATGGTAATAATGAAATTTCATTTAGTCAGGTAGAAATTATAACAAGAGTTTCAAAAAAGAAAATTAATCTTAAGGATATAAAAAAACTATCTAAACCACTAAGAGAAAAAATTTATAAAGACCTTAAGATTATTGTA
>Ga0307986_10002371_pt1 | contig 13523 bp, 16 predicted proteins | sample EllFjometageno82_FD_203170 | JGI IMG/M metagenome (GOLD analysis project Ga0307986, IMG submission 203170) | Marine microbial communities from Ellis Fjord, Antarctic Ocean - #82 | ecosystem: Environmental > Aquatic > Marine > Unclassified | place: Southern Ocean | collected 2014-10-09
CTTTAGAATACGAACTTAAAATAAAGCTTTTTGAAAGACATGCTAGAGGCTTAGTTTTAACAGATAATGGAAAATATCTTTTTCAAACAGCTCATGAAGTTATTGCAAAATTAAAAGACGTTGAATCCACCTTCAGTGATGAGAAGGATAAACTAAAAGGAAAATTGACTGTAACTACCGTTGTAAGTTTTGGTACAACTTGGCTTACTCCAAGAATTAAAGAGTTTATGGATTTGCACCCTGAAATAGAAATAGAATTAATATTTGATGATAAGGAACTTGATTTAAGCACACGTCAAGCCGATGTAGCTATTAGAATGAGGAGACCAAAACAATTGAATTTGGTTCAAAAAAAGTTTGTTGATTTTAATTACCATATTTATGGTTCAAATGAATATTTAGAAAAAAATGGTTATCCACAAATTTTAAAAGATTTAGACAAACATAAGTTTATCACTTATGGGAAAGGAGCTCCATCGCCAGTTTATAATCCTGACTGGGTTTTAAAACTTGGTGCCAAAGAAGGAAAAAAAAGAAAATCAGTGATGAAAGTAAATAGTGTATATGGATTATTATTAGCCGTTCAAAGCGGAGTTGGCCTTGCCGCATTGCCAGATTACATTACTCATAACATACCTAATTTAACAAAAGTTTTACCAGAAGAATCTGGTAAACCAACTGAAACTCATTTTGTTTACCCTGCGTCTTTAAAAACCAATGCAAGATTAATAGCTTTTAGAAATTTTATATTTAGTAAAGTTAGTGAGTGGAAGTTTTAATTAAATGGATGTTATAACTTTAATTCAACTTTTTTTAACAAATATTGTAACATTCATTTTACCTTTTCTAGTATTAATTTCTTTAGTCGTGTTTATTCATGAGTACGGACATTACTATATTGCAAAAAAATTTGGAGTTGGTGCAACAGATTTTTCTATTGGTATGGGTAAAGAGCTTTTTGGTTTTAATGATAAATCAGGAACAAGGTGGAAATTTTGTTTAATCCCTATTGGTGGATACGTTAAGTTTTTTGGTGACCGAAATGTATATAGTCAAGCCGAACAAAAAAAATTACTAAATCAATATAGCCTAGAAGATCAAAAAAAATTATTTGTTGTAAAACCTCTTTATCAAAGAGCCTTGGTTATTGCCGCCGGTCCTGCAGCAAACTTCTTGTTAGCGATAGTTATTTTTACATTTATATATATGTTTGCTGGAAAAGACTTTACACCAGGTAAAATTGATGAAGTTCAAGAAAATTCACCAGCTGAAGTTATCGGACTTAAAAAAAATGATGTTATTTATTCTATTAACGACAACAAAGTTAAGAGTATTACGGATATTTCTGCATACATTAACATCTCCACAACTGAAGAAATAACTCTATCTGTTTTAAGAAATGATAATGAAATTTTTTTCAAAGTTAAACCTAAAATTATTGAAACTCAGGATTCTCTCGGCAACAAAATTAAAAAGAAGGTTTTAGGTATTAAGATTGTTCCGCTTTACAATGAATTTAATAAAGAAAAATTAGGACCAACAAAGGCTCTTTACTTTGCAGTTAAAGAGACATGGTTTGTGACCACAAGTTCACTAGACTTTATTCTTTCTTTACTGAGAGGAAATGGAGATGTTTCTCAATTAGGTGGGCCAGTAAAAATAGCCAAAATCACAGGTCAAGTAGCTCAATATGGCATTATAGCTTTTCTCAGTATTACTGCTTATATTTCGATTAGCCTAGGTTTAGTCAATTTATTCCCAATTCCTATACTAGATGGAGGTCACCTAATGTTTTATGCTTTTGAAAAAATTCTTGGAAGACCTTTGACACAAAAAACACAGGAAGGTTTTTTTCGAATCGGTGGTTTTTTATTGTTTTCATTAATTATTTTTGTAACAATTAACGACATTAAAGATTTAGGCTTATTTTAAGCCATTTTTAAACGTCAAAAACTCAATGAAATCAACATTAATTAGCCATACCATATCTTGTTGTTAATTTTTTATAAAACACTAAAAAAAGTGTTGATTTATAAGCATAATTGTAGAGATTAAAAAATATAATCAAAAAAGGGCTAAATATATGAACAAAAAACAACTAGTAGCAAAAATCTCAACAACATTAGGACAAAGTAAAGCTGATGCTGAGAGAAATTTTGATTCAATTACGACTATCATCTTAAATGAGTTAAAAAATGACGAAACAGTGAAAATAGCTGGTTTTGGTACTTACAAAGTAGCAAAAAGAAAAGCTAGAGTAGGAAGAAACCCAAGAACAGGGGAATCTATCCAGATTTCAGCCTCTCAAAAAGTTAAGTTTTTACCCGCCAAAAGCTTAAAAGAAATGTTTAATAAATAGACATTATTTATTTAGTAGCTCCCGTAATATGGGAGCTATTAAAATCTTACATACCTCTAATACCCTTAAAACATTGTTTATACAGAATGTCTAAGATGCTTAACTGCTGTTAGTCATAAATCGACTTCTGAAATAAATTTAACCTCCATACAATGAAAAAATAAGGAGAGTAAATGAAAAAAGTATTCTTTTTAATATTAAATAGTTTCATATTTTTATTATTATTAACAAACTTAAGTTTTGCAAAGACGACAATGTCTCAAGAAGGTCAGTATATATTTAATTCATTAGGTTTTTATCTAGGTGGAGTTTTAGTAGCTTTCATGGCTGCTGGTTTTTGTATGCTTGAGAGTGGGCTAGTAACTACGAAGAGTGTGTCATCGATTGCAGCTAAGAATATTGGTAAATTTGCAATTGGATCAATTGTTTTTTTTCTAGTTGGTTATAATTTAGCATACGATATTCCAGAAGGTGGATTTATAGGCTCATTTTCAACATGGACTGATACATCAAATATAGAGACTGGTTATTCAGGTTATTCAGACTGGTTTTATCAAACCATGTTTGTTTGTGCTACGGTATCTATCGTGTCTGGCGCAGTTGCGGAAAGAATAAAAATATGGCCATTCTTTTTCTTTGCGGCAATCATGGCTGGATTTATATATCCAATTTCAATGGGTTGGCAGTGGGGCGGTGGCTGGTTATCCGTTGCTGGTTTTTCTGATTTTGCGGGTTCTACTTTAGTACATGCTTGCGGTGGTGCCGCTGCATTAGCCGGAGTAATTGTTTTAGGAGCTAGAGAAGGAAGATTTGGTATTAAAGGTGAAAAAAAATCAATGATACCATTTGCTGCTTCTAGTATTCCACTAGTAACATTAGGGACCTTTTTACTTTGGTTTGGCTGGTTTGGATTTAATGGCTTTAGTCAACTTGCAATGGGAACTTTTGAAGATGTAAATGCAATTGCAAAAATTGCTGTTAATACTCACCTAGCTGGAGCTGCAGGTGTAGTAACAGGAGCAGCTCTTACTCGTCTAATTGGAGGTAAAACCGATATTATAATGATGTTAAATGGTGCACTAGCTGGGTTAGTTGCAATTACTGCTGAGCCGTTAACACCAACTCCAATAACTGCAATGGTTATTGGCTCTGTTGGATCGGTGATAATGTATTACGGAACTAAACTCTTAGAACATTTAAGATTAGACGATGTTGTAGGTGCGATCCCAGTGCACTTATTTGCAGGTATTTTTGGAACATTGGTAGTGCCACTCACAAATATAAATACTTCTTTTGGAACGCAGTTGTTAGGTGTAATCGCAGTCTGCACTTTTAGTTTTATATTTTCGTATGCTGTATTTAGACTAATGAAAGAAACTATTGGTCTAAGAATAAGTAAAGCAGCAGAAAAACTTGGTACAGATAAAGCTGAAATAGGAGTAGCTGCTTATTCAATTAGAGATTAAAAAGTATTTTAAAAAATACACTTCAAAAAAGAAGCTCGAGAAATCGGGCTTTTTTTTAAACTTTATTTTCATCCCAAATTTTTTTCCAGTCTTTGTTAGGAGACAAACCATAAATAGAGTTTATATTCGTACAATGTATAGCGATAGATGGAATTGGTGAGATACAAAGTTCTTGTTTATAAATTTCATGCAAAGGAGATTCAAACGGGTAATGTTCAAAATTACACAGACTTAAAAATTTTTCCCAATGTTTTTTTATCATTTGTTTGCTGGTTAAAAAAGTACAGAGAGTTTCGTTAATTTTTCTCCAGTGGTACTTTTCTCCTAAGTAGACCTTCGTATTTTCTGCTTGTACGTAAAGATAAGGATAATCTGTTGGACAAATTACAAGCTCTTCATTAGTTAAGGAAGCTATTCTTTCATAGGCAAAAAGCATTTCTGTAATGCTATCAAGTTCATGTATATAGTCATCCTCTACAAAATATATTAAATCATTAGACATCTTTGACAGCACCAAAGATTTATAAATATTAGACATGTTAGAGATTTGATTTAAAGTCACCTTTTCCTTTTTTTCATTGGTTTTTTTTATTTTGCTATCAAATTCAGTAAGATCTAAATTTAATAGTTTAAATGGCAAAGAAGAGTTTTTAAGTAAATTTGTTATTTTATTTAAATTATCATCACTTGAATTATAATCTATTACAGTAATTTCTATATCAACGTCTGAATGACTATTCTTAGTGTAGTTTACGCTTCTTAAAATAGAATTGATCGATCTCAAAGTATAGTCAATTTTATCTTTTTCAAAAATTCTTTTTTTATTTTGAGTTAACATATTAACACTAGAGCAAGATCTAATAATAACATCTAAAGCTTTTACTTTTCTGGTAATTTTTACCTCCCCAAGAGGTAAATTGATTGATTTCAAACCAGGTTTGCTTAAAGTTTCATTCATTCTTTTGTCGGTTGTGGGTATGTAAAAATTGCTTTGGTCAATTATTTCATAGCCCATCAACCTACATATTTTGATAAATAGTTTTTTAAAAGGATTTTTAGATTTACTTTGCTTAATTTGTTTCATTTAATATTATTTTTTTTATAATAATTAATAATTAATATTTTAATACCATGAATATAAAATCATCCCAAGACCTTGTTGATGAAGCAAATCTAGTTATTGAAACACTAGATCCGTTTAAAGTTAAATTAATGGTAGATAACAACGAATGTATTTTAATTGATATTAGAGATATAAGAGAACTTTGGAAGGAAGGGACTATTAAAAGTTCAACACATATACCAAGAGGTATGTTAGAATTTTGGTTGGATCCCCAAAGTTCTTATTTTAAAGAAAGTAAAATTAATCTAAATAAAAAATTGATTTTATTCTGTGCCTTAGGCCTGAGATCAGCATTATCTACTAAATCATTACTAGATATGGGGTTTAAAAATGTAGCACATGTTAAAGGTGGCTTTGATGCCTTACAACAAAGTGGTTTTAAAATAGTTGCAAAAGAAAAAAAATAATTATTTTAAAGATTCAGCTAAAGCAAACTCAAGCCTATCTTGACCCCAAAATACTTTATTATTAACATAAAAAGTTGGAGCACCAAAAATTCCATTATTAAATGCTTCTTGTGTTCTTTTTTTAAGTTCATCTTTTATATTTTGATTTGATAATCTCAAAGCAAAAGTTTTAGGATTGATATTTAAATTTTTTAAAACTTTGTCAAATATTATTTGATCGTTAAGATTAAGTCCGCTTACCCAAATTGACTCAAAAATTTTTTCAATATATTTATTAGCTATTCCATCTTCTTCAGCAATCAAGACGCCCCTCATAAGGGCTAGTGTTTTTATTGGAAAATAAGAATTGAATTTAAAACTAATTTTATATTTTTCACAAACCATCTTACAGTCTCTAATCATAAATCTAGCTTTAGCAGGTACAAAAGCAGGTGCTGTAATTTTGTGCAAATCGTGAAGACCTCCGAGTAATATAGGTTTTAACCTAAACTTAAAATCTTGTTTAAATTTAATTGTTTTAATTTGCTGAAAAGAAATGAATGTATATGGGCTTACAAAATCAAAATAAAAATCTATAGTTTTATTCATCAAAATTAATTTTTTTTGCGTAAAATATTCTAACCAACCAATAAAATATTATTCCCAACGGTCCCGTAAAATAAGTGACTATTATACAAGGAATAGATAAAATTTTGGGCACCATATATCTTTGACAATCTCTAGCGATCCATGCACCTAAAAACAAACTTATAGCAAGAAAGTGCAACCAGAAAACTAATCTTAAAGATTCATTTGAATACACTTCACTCAAGCCATCTAAACCTACGTAAAGTTTAAATCCTTCAAGTACGCTTCCTTCTAAAATAATTTGGCGAACTACAAATGCATAAGCAACGGCCAATAACAAAGGCACAATAATAGAGTGACAAAAAAATTTTGTAATAGTGTGATTAGGTATAACCACTAGTAGCAACCAGAAAGGAACAACACCCCAGTTAGCAAACAAGTATATGTTTTCAAAAGTTAATAAGCTCTCAAGAGTATTTATCATTAAAAATAATATAGTATATTAACCAAATGAATCCCACATCAAATAAAAAAGATTTTGAAGATCTTACAACAAATTTAAAGGACTTAGCGTTTGCTTACTTAGAAAAATACAGTCCTTCGAAACAACAATTAAAGGTATACCTTTTAAAAAAATACTTAACGAAAATTAAAGGAACAAAGTCTAAAAGAGAAGTCTCAGAAATTATAGACGAAATATTAGAAAATCTTGAAAAAAATAGAATAATAAATGATGAATTATATTCTGACTCTAAAGCTAGAATGTTTTTGAGACGCGGTTATTCTTTGAACAAAATAAATCAATCATTAAGAAACAAAGGCATAGGAAGCGAACATGTTAAAAACAGTATAGATAAAATTAAAGATGACACAATAGAACCCGACTTTGTATCTGCTCTTAAGCTTTGTAAAAAAAGAAGAATAGGGGCGCTACGGCCAGGGGCAAACAGAGAATTGTTTTATAAAAAAGATATGGGTATTTTAGCAAGAGGAGGTTTTAGCTTCGAACTATCTAAAAGAGTTTTAAATTTACCTTTAGAAGAATTTAACAAATTACTTCGAATTATTTAACTTATCTTTTTTTTCTTGCTCAACAAGAATATCGAGTTTTCTTTTTAATGTATTTCTAACAATAATAAAAAAAAACCATCCAAATAAAGTTACAGAAATTACAATAATTAAAATAGTCTTAATCATTTAAATTTTGAGCACGTCTCATTAATATACTTGGATTAGCATAATCTTCTTTTCCATATTCAAAAGGTTTATTATCTAATGTTTTTATGATTGCACCAGCGTGTTCAGCTACCGCATGACCCGCAGCATAATCCCACTCATTGGCTCTTTCTTTGGCAGCGTATATATCATATTTTCCATTAGCAATTACACAGAACTTATATGAGCTAGCCATCTTGACAACCGATGTCACATTGTATTTTCTCAACTCTTTCATAATTTCTTCTGAGGGGTGTGTGGAACTAGATAGAGCTACAGTTTCTTCCTTAGGGGTTTTTTTTGAACAGTTGTTTTTAATTTTTTTATTATTTTCAATTAAATAACTATCGTTATTTCCATAAGAATAAAAAAGTTGTTTTTTTTTAGGTACACCTACCAAGCCTATACACGGAACTTTATCAATAATTAATGCTGCATTTAATGTATATTCGTCTTTTCCAGCTATATATTCTTTTGTTCCATCAATTGGATCGATAAGCCAAAATATTTTTTCTTTATTTTTAATTTTAAGATCTACGGTTTCCTCTGAAATAATTGGTATATTGGGAGTCAGTTCTAAAATTTTATTCGTTATAAGTTCGTTGCATCTAAGGTCGCCGTTACTTACTGGAGAATTGTCTGATTTGATCTCGATTTTTAATCCTTTAGCATAGAGATCAATAGACTCTAGGCCTGCAATATTAAAGGTCTCTATTAAACCTTCTGCAACATTTTTTAATTCATTTTTATTCATTCTTAGTTTTTTCTAATGTTACTATTTCACCGTTTATAACTTGTTTTCCTTGATTTTGAAAATTTACAGTAATCTTATTTTTAATTATTGACTGAACTTGGCCAATCCCCCAATCTTTTTGTACCGGGTTAATTACATAATCTCCTGGAGTAAAATCAAAATGGATCATGGAAAATGTATTCTATATATAATATATATCAGCTAATGATTAATTCGCTAGGGTTCAAAAAGTCACCTAAAGAAACAAAAGTAGTAGTTGCTATGTCTGGTGGAGTAGATTCATCGGTAGTTGCAGGCCTAATGAAGGAAGAAGGTTATGATGTAACTGGTATTACACTAAAATTGTACGATGATAACAAGTCATCAAAAGAAGGGAGACAATGTTGTGCAGGACAAGATATTCTAGATGCCAAGAGAGTTTCAGAACAGTTAAACATCAATCATAAAATATTATTTTACCAAAAAAAATTTAAAGAAGAAGTTATAGACTCTTTTATTGACAGTTATGTAGCTGGAGAAACTCCAATACCCTGTGTGCAATGTAATCAAACTGTAAAATTCAGAGATTTATTTAAATATGCAAAAGAATTAAATGCTGATGCCTTGATAACAGGTCATTACGTTTCAAGATTTCAAGAGAAAGATAAAGCATACATGTACAGAGCGAGAGATGAAAATAGAGACCAAAGTTATTTCCTATTCAGCACAACTCAGGAACAGTTAAATTATTTAAGATTCCCACTAGGAGAAATTGAAAAACAAGAAACAAGAAACATAGCAAATAAATTAAGTCTAAACGTGGCAGACAAACCAGATAGCCAGGATATTTGTTTTGTACCTAATGGAGATTATAGTTCTGTTATTAAGAAATTTAGACCTGAGTCTTTTAAGACTGGAGATATTTTAAATTTAAATGGAAAAAAACTTGGAGAACATGAAGGTATAATTAATTATACAATAGGGCAGCGTAAAGGTATTAAGATTTCAAGCACAGACCCTCTTTATGTAGTAAACATAGACGCAGATAAAAATACAATCATTGTAGGACCTAAAGAATCATTAATTATTCAAAATTTACAATTAAAAAATTTAAATATTTTAGGTTCTCAAAAAGAATTTGATCTGCCGATTTCAATAAAAGTAAGATCTACTGGAAAATTGTTAAAAGCTAAAATTAATTTCAAAGATAAGTTTGCCAATGTTGAAATATTTGAAGGAGAAGCTGGTATTGCGCCTGGTCAAGCATGTGTTTTTTATTCTAAAGATGCTCATGGGGATAAACTATTAGGTGGAGGGTGGATTTGTAAGACAGCAAACAAAAATTTATCCACCTAATCAACAGGTAAAAATGTACGCAACTAATAAGTGATACACTATTAAGTTTTGATGTGGTTTAATGAAAATGAATTAAGAGGCAACTCTTAACTGGCCAGCTTAGGAAAGACCGCAAGGTTCAAGCTAGGAGGGCAGAAAACATGAGAAAGTAGAACTAACCAACTCATGTGACCGAAACGATAGTAGTTCTATAATAGCGTTTCAAAATTTCAAGATTAAGTGGTGAAAGCCACTTAATCTTTAATTTTATAAACACTTCTTTTTCTCACATCCTGTACTATTAAAATTAATTATAATAAGTATTCTTTTAAATCATGAGAATAGAAGAAGAACTAAAATTAGATTACTCTGACGTTTTGTTCAGACCCAAAAGAAGCACGCTATCTAGCCGTAAAGAAGTAGATCTTCATAGAACTTACAAATTCAAATATAGCAAAAATGAATGGACAGGAATTCCTATTATGGCTGCCAATATGGATGGGGTAGGCGAGCTTGGTGTTGCTGAAAATCTTTCAGAATTTAATATGATTACATCCCTGACCAAACAACATGATGTAAAAAAACTTAAACAATATAAAAATTTAAAATCTATTTATAAAAATATAGCTTTAAGCACAGGCATAAAGAAAGATGACTTTGAGCAACTAGGAAAAGCATTAAAAGAATTTAGTTTTATCGGATTTATTTGCGTTGATGTAGCCAATGGATATTCAGAGCGTTTTAGTAGTTTTATAAAAGCAGTTAGAGAAAAATATCCAACCAAAACAATTATAGCAGGAAACGTTGTTACGGCAGATATGACACAAGAATTAGTTTTAAGTGGAGCTGACATTGTTAAGGTTGGTATTGGTCCAGGAAGTGTTTGTACAACAAGAATTCAAACTGGTGTTGGTTACCCTCAATTAAGTGCTGTAATGGAATGCGCAGACGCTGCTCATGGCCTTGGAGCACATATCATTGCTGATGGTGGGTGTACTTGTCCCGGAGATGTTGCAAAGGCTTTTGGTGCGGGTGCTGACTTTACGATGCTAGGAGGAATGTTAGCGGGACACGATGAAGGAAAAGGAAAATTAATTAAAGATAAAGGTAAAAAATTTATTGAATTTTATGGATCGAGCTCATTAGTAGCTAATAGGAAACACTATGGTGGTTTATCAGATTACAGGAGCAGTGAAGGAAGAACAGTTAGAGTAAAATATAGAGGTAAAATAAAAGACACTATCTTAGATATTTTAGGCGGAATTAGAAGTAGTTGTACCTATGTTGGAGCACCATCATTAAAGCAACTAAGTAAATGTACAACTTTTGTAAGAGTGACCAATCAATTTAACAAAACATTTGTAGAATAAATTATAAATTTTAATGAAAATTTTTAGAAGAGAGTTTTTAAAATTCTTGGGTCTTTCATGTTTATCAACATTACTTTTACCGCTTAACTTACTTCACGCCATAACTAAAAAAATTATCAATCCAAATCTAACAGATAAACAAAAGAAAATTATGCTCGAGGAGGCTACAGAGAGACCTTATTCTAGTCCTTTAAACCAAGAAAAAAGAGAAGGTTTTTTTCATTGTGCTAATTGTGGTGCAAAATTATTTGCCTCAAATGCAAAATTTGACAGTGGAACTGGATGGCCATCTTTTACTGAGTCTCTACCTGGAGCTTTCAAAACTAAAATTGATTATTCTTTTGGAATGAAAAGAGTTGAATATCATTGTGCCAAATGTGGAGTTCACCATGGACATATTTTTGATGATGGTTCAACAGCAACACAAAAAAGATTTTGTAGTAATGGATTATGCTTAATTTTTAAGCCTAAAAATTAATACTTTAAGATATTTTTTTCCAGAAAAGACTAGTAAGAAAATAAAACAATATTATTCCTAAGAAATAGTTCCATTCTAGCCCATGTTTAAAATGAATATTTCCATCTATTATTAAAAAGGGAATACTTATTATTGCAACAAAAACTAAAATAGAGACTAGCAAAATTTTTAATCTTAAAATATTTGAGTGAAAAAAATCTTTTAATTGATTTTTGAGTTTATAAAGATTAACGACAAGAATGCTTTGAGCAATTATTTCAAATATAATAAAACTAATTAAAACAACTCTTCTTAAAAATTTAAATATTTTTATATCTGTCTCCAGTCCAAGAAGAATTGAATGAATAACTAGGAATACAGCGGATAAAATACCAAAAATCATAAAATTATTTTTTTTTGAATTAGTATTATTAAAATGGTTTATTAAAATATTATTTTTATGCCAATAAAAACAAAGAAGAACTGCTGTTACAAACATACCAGGTTTAAATAATAAGTATTGAGGAAAAGCTCTTGAAGCTCTACTTATCGATAAGCTTCCATCAAAGTAGGGAAACGTGAAACCAGATCTCCCTATCTGGTCTACTGATAAAAAAGTGTTTGAAAGAAAGTGATAGTTTACAGAAATTAATAGACATGCATTTATAGTAACAAGAGGGACTAAAAAGACCCAAAGACTCAAGGATCGAATTTGAGCTATTTCTTTCATCTCTATATTAAAAATTATTTTTTCTTATTTCTTTTTCTAGCTCTTCTTTTTTTTGAGCCAATTTTTCGTCTGCCTCTATGCTTCTTTGGATATCCCATAATTTAATCTTTTTTATACTCTTAGTTGTTAAAAATCTATATAATGTTAAAACTACCGTTTAATTATACTTAAATTATGAAAAAGTCCATAAGCACAATTTTAAAACACAGTTCTTTCAACAAAATAAATCGTTCTGCAAATCCACCAGTAGTACGAGCATCAACTATTTTATTTGATTCGATGCAAGAGCTAGCCTCTCATGAGAAAAAAATACTAAATGGCAAACCTATCACACATTATGCCTACGGAAGATATGGCAGCCAAACAACAATCGAGTTGCAAAAAATTGTCAAGGAACTTGAGCAAGCCCATCATGTTTTTTTACACTCCACAGGATTTGGCTCAGTATCGCTGGCTTTTATGGCCTTATGTCAATCTGGCGATGAAGTTTTAGTAGGTGACAATGTTTACTACCCAACGAGAGAAATAACAGAAAAACTATTACCTAAATACAATATTAAAACTAAATATTACGATCCTAATGATATTCAAGATTTAAAAAGTAAGATTACAAAAAAAACAAAATTAATTTTTGTAGAAAACCCAGGTAGTATAACTTTTGAATTTCAGGACCTTAAAGAGATTGTCGAAATAGGAAAAAAAAATAATATTGTCACAGTAATGGACAATACTTGGGGAACACCACTATATTTTAAACCTTTGTCACTTGGTTTTGATGTTTCTATTTCTTCTGCAACTAAATATTTATCTGGACATTCGGATGCTATGGGAGGAACGTTGTCTGTTAATAAAAAAACTTATAATAAAGTAAAGTTTTGTGACAAACTTTTAGGGAGCAGATTGTCTGCTGACGAAGCCTATTTAATTATAAGAGGTATTAGAACTTTAGATATAAGACTTAAAGCCCATTATGAAAATACAGCAAAAATAGTTAATTTTCTTAAAAACGAAAAAAAAATTAAAGAAGTTTTATACCCACATAAATCAGGTTCTAAAAATTATAACATGTGGAAAAAATACTACTCTGGAGCAACTGGTCTTTTATCAGTTGTTATCAAAGCTAAGAGCAAATCATCTGTCCTAAAATTTGTTAATAAATTAGAACTTTTCGGTATTGGATATAGCTGGGGAGGGTTTGAGAGTTTAGCTATCTATCACGACATATCTAAGAGTAGAAACTTTTATAAATTTGGAAAAGATGAGCACCTAGTTCGAATACATGTTGGTTTAGAAGAACCGCAAGACCTAATAAATGATTTAAGAAATTCTTTAAAATATATTAAATAAGTTTTTATGCTGTTCGTAAAACAGGTTTTTCGTCGATAGGCAAATGAGCAAAACCTGCAAACACCGAAAGTAATACAGACATATACCAGGCGTAATCATAACTGCCGTAAGTATCAAAAAAATACCCTCCTAAATAAGCTCCTAGAAAAGAACCAACTTGATGACTAAAAAAAACTATTCCAAAAAGTGTACCCAAATATTTAGTACCGAATATTTGTGCCACTATTCCATTAGTTGGGGGAATAGTAGCAAGCCACAAAATCCCAAACAACGCCCCAAAAGCCAGTGCCGTGAATGTAGACGAGGGTAAGAATAGAAATAAAACAAGAATCACACCTCGAGAGAAATAAAGAATACTTAGTAAAATTTTCTTACTATATTTTGAAGCAAGAAAACCCATTCCAATTGTTCCGA
>Ga0307986_10002372_pt1 | contig 13523 bp, 14 predicted proteins | sample EllFjometageno82_FD_203170 | JGI IMG/M metagenome (GOLD analysis project Ga0307986, IMG submission 203170) | Marine microbial communities from Ellis Fjord, Antarctic Ocean - #82 | ecosystem: Environmental > Aquatic > Marine > Unclassified | place: Southern Ocean | collected 2014-10-09
AAGATATTAAAAAGAAAAATGAAACTTTAGTTCAAGCTTCAATGAAATTAGGAGAGGCTATTTATAAGTCTCAAGAAAAAAAAACAGCCTCATCAAATGATGGTAATAAAAATGATGAGGGAAAAAAAGATGATAATGTAGTTGATGCAGATTTTGAAGAGGTGAAAGAGGAAAACAAAGAAGAACTAAAAGAAGAGAATAAAGAAGAAGATAAAGAAAAAAGCGCTTAAATCTCTAAACAACTATCATTTTAGGATAACTTATGGCTAAAAGAGATTTTTATGACGTCTTAGGTGTTGGCAAAAATGCAAGCCCTCAGGAATTAAAATCAGCATATAGAAAACTAGCAGTTAAGCATCATCCTGACAAAAACCCTGGTGACAAAACTTCTGAAGATAGGTTTAAAGAAGCAAGTGAAGCGTACGGGATTCTTTCAGATCAAGAAAAAAAACAAAATTATGATAATTTTGGTCATGCCGCGTTTGAAGGTGGTGGTGGCGGACAAAGCGGTGGTTTTGGTGGTGCAGATTTTTCTGATATTTTTGAGGATTTTTTTGGTGATTTTGGAGGTGGTGGAAGATCTCGAGGTGGAAGAAGTGCTAACAATAGAGGATCAGACCTAAGATACGATTTATCAATTACTATGGAAGAGGCTTACGAGGGGAAAAAACAAGATATCAAATTTTCAACTACAGAAAAATGTAATACCTGTAAGGGGAATGGGTCTAAACCAGGATCTTCTCCCAGTAGATGTACAACTTGCCGGGGAAACGGCAAAGTAAGATCCAATCAGGGTTTTTTTACTGTTCAACAAACTTGCCCTCAATGTAATGGTGATGGAGAGGAAATCACGAACCCGTGCAATGATTGTATTGGCCAAGGTAGTAAGCAATCTTCTAAAAAAATATCAGTAACTATCCCAAAGGGTGTCGATGATGGAACAAGAATAAGGTTAGCTGGAAAAGGTGAGGCTGGAAGCAGAGGTGGAACGACTGGTGATTTATACTTGTTTATAAACGTTTACTCTCATGATCTATTTAAAAGATCAAATGAAAACTTATTTTTTGAATTTCCAATTTCAATAGCAGATGCTGCTTTAGGGACAACAATAGAAATACCAACAATTGACGGAGGTAAAGCTAAAATTAAAATACCAGATGGAACTCAAAATGGAAAACAATTTAGACTAAAAGGTAAAGGAATGCCTTATATGAGAGGCAGCGGAAATGGTGATCTTTATGTTCAAATAAATACCGAAGTTCCAATCTCATTAAATAAGGCTCAAAAAGAATTACTTGAGAAATTTAGAAAAATTGAAAATGAAAAATCTAATCCAAGTATCAAAAAATTCTTCCAAAAAGCAAAAAATTTTTGGAAAAACTAAAAGACTAATTACCTAAAAAAGGTTAATATTTTCTAGAATGAAAAAAACTAACTTGGGAATTACTGGTTGTATGGGAAGAATGGGTCAACAACTTATTAAATCATCCAGAATAGATAATAATTTCAATCTTGTTACACTTACAGAAAATAGAGCTGTAAATAAAAGATTTAATGGAATTATACCTGAATTAAATACTGAAAAAGCATTTAAAAAAACTGACGTAATAATAGACTTTACAACACCAAAATGTACACTTGAAATGCTTAAGATAGCATCAAAGCTAAACAAAAGAGTGATTATTGGAACAACCGGTTTTACTCAAAAAGAAGAGGCTCTAATAAAAAGATATTCAAAAAAAATTCCCATCTTGAAAGCTGGCAATATGAGTCTGGGTGTTAATTTGCTAATGTATTTAACTGAGATTGCCTCAGGATCTCTTGGAGACAATTATTTAAATAAAATATTTGAAATTCATCACAAGCATAAAAAAGATTATCCATCTGGAACTGCCCTAATGCTAGGAAAAGGTATTGCTGATGGCAAGAAAAAAAACTTATATAACCTTATGGGTAAAAAATTTTTAAATAAGAAGTCTTTTCCGTTTGGAAAAAAAATTAATTTTAACTCTATTAGAAAAGGTGATATTGTTGGAGAGCATGAAGTAAAATTCTCTAGTGGTAAAGAGATAATCACTTTAAATCATGAGGCTTTTGATAGAACTTTATATTCAGATGGTGCTTTAACGGCTGCAAAATGGCTTACATATAAAAAAGCTGGACTTTATTCAATGAGAGATTTATTGAATTTTAAATAATGCAAGAAAAAGAAAAAAGAAAACAAATATTAAAAATCTTAAATAAAATTTATCCAACAACCCCTATTCCACTAAAACATAGAAACAAGTTTACTCTTTTAACTTCCGTTCTACTATCTGCACAATGTACAGATTTAAATGTTAATAATGTAACGAAGAGTATATATCCAAAATATAATAGACCTGAACACTTTGTTAAATTAGGGAGAAAAAAAATTGAAAGGTTAATAAAAAGTATAGGTATTTTTAGAATTAAAGCCAAAAGTATATATTTAATGTCCAAGCAACTATTAGAAAAACATAAAGGAAATGTACCAAAAACATTCGAAGAATTAGAAAAACTCCCTGGAGTAGGACATAAAACAGCCAGTGTAGTCATGTCACAAGGTTTTGGATTCCCAGCATTTGCAGTGGATACTCATATTCATCGTCTTGCACAAAGGTGGGGATTAACAAGTGGTAAAAATGTTGTTCAAACAGAAAAAGATTTGAAAAGAATATTTCCAGAAAAAACTTGGTCTAAACTTCATCTTCAAATAATTTATTATGGCAGAGAATATTGTAAGGCCAGGAGCTGCTATGGTTTAACTTGTAAAATTTGTACTACTTGTTACCCTAACCGCACAAATCCAATTAATGTAAAGAAAGCTTAATATGAAAATTTTAGGAATTGGGAATGCGATTGTAGATGTTCTTTGTAAAGTAGATGATGAGTTTTTAAATAAAAATGAATTAACAAAGAGTACCATGAAGCTTATAGATGAGAATGAATTTAGAACCTTGCTATCCTTGCTTACTATTGAAGAAACAGTATCTGGTGGCTCTGTTGCAAACTCTATTGTTGGTTTATCTCAACTAGGTGATGATGTAGGTTTTATTGGAAAAGTAAATAATGATTCCTTAGGTCAAAAGTATGAAGATGGGCTTAGAAAAGAAAAAGTAAATTATCTATATCCAAAAAAAAATGAATCAATCCCAACTGGAAGTTGTCTAATTTTAATAACACCTGATTCAGAACGGACGATGTGCACTTTTTTAGGCACTGCAGGTAAAATTAGTGATAACGATATTGAGGTTGAAATTGTCAAGAAAAGCCAAATAACTTTTTTAGAAGGTTATCTGTGGGATGAGGGAGAACCTAAAAAAGCATTTGATAAAGCCATAAAATGTTCCAACAAAGTTGCAATGTCATTATCTGATTTATTTTGTGTTGAAAGACATAAAGATCAATTTTTGGATTTAGTAAAAAACAAACTAGATATTATATTTGCAAATGAACAAGAAATTTCATCTTTATCAGAAAGTAAATCATTTGATGAGGTGATTTCATTTTCAAAACAATTAAAAAAACAAATAATTATCACAAGAGGTGACAAAGGAGCGGTTGCAGTAAATAAAAATGAAATAGTAGAATGTCCTGCAAGAGAAAATCTAAAAATAAAAGATCTTACAGGAGCTGGGGATTTATTTGCTGCTGGTTATTTGCATGGAATTATTCATAATTTTAATACTAACGAAAGTCTTGAAAAGGGCACGGAATTATCGTCTAAAATTATTCAAAAAATTGGTGCAAGAATTTAAACGTTTATTTTATAAGATAACTACTCTTAATACTTAATATAAATTGATCATCCTTAAATATCTTGGAAAATTTTTTTCTCAATCTGTAAATATGAGTTTCGACCGTATGTGTTTCTAAATTTTCTCCATAGCCCCAAATATCTTTTTGTAATTTTTCAATTTTTACTGCAACATCTGAATTACTAAGATAAAATATTATTTTTACTTCCTGTTCAGTCAAGTCTAGCTTGGTATTGTTATAAGATATTTTTTTTGAATTTAAATCAAGTTTATATCTGCCAATACTAATATTTGACTTAAGAGAAAAGTTAATTTTCAAAATCTCTAAATTTATTTTTTCCATTAATTTAGAAATTTTTAATGGACCGCCTTCTATAAGAACTTGGTTCTTATAACTTGTTTTTTTATTTGAAATAATTAAATCATTCGGATTTTTTTTGATATATAGATCTAATTCTAGTTTTTTATTTATCAAGATTAGATTTAAATTTAAATGATTTTTAAGCTCATTTAAAATTTTGTAAATATTATTTGAATCATATATTATTAAATTAATATTAGTCATGAATACTAAAAATAACTTAATAACTTTAAAAAATAAAGATACATTAATTTTTGATGATTTTTCTTTTAAATGCTCGATAGGAAAAAATGGTCTATCTTCTAATAAACTTGAGGGGGATAAAAAAACCCCTAAAGGAATATTTAAATTAGGAAATCTATTTTACCGTAAGGATAAGAAGCCAATTAAACCAGACACTAACTTGAAATGCCTACCAATCTTAAAGGATATGGCCTGGTGTAATGATGTAAAAAATAAAAAAGATTATAACAAACTAATAAAAATTAATAAATCAACCAGTCATGAAATTCTTTTTAGAAAAGATTATAAATATGATTATTTGATTCCAATTATCTATAATGCCAACCATACAGTACTCGGCAAAGGTAGTGCGATTTTCATTCATTTAACAAAAAATTACACTGGCACTGCTGGCTGTATAGCCCTTGATATAAAGGATTTTGAAATTTTAATTAAAGTTATAAATAATAATACAAAGATTAAAATTTTTTAATTTCTTAAACCAAATATTTTGGAACCTACCCTAACATGTGTCGAACCATTTTTTGCAGCATCTAGATAATCTGAAGACATTCCCATACTTAAGTTTTTCAAACCTAATTTTTGATTCAGATCTTTCATTACTTTATATATCTGATTTGACTCAGACTCAATTGGGGGTATGCACATTAATCCTACTACATCAACTTTCAAATCATTAACAAGGGCTTGATGGAAATCTATTAAATCCTCTTCTAAAATACCATTTTTTTGTTTTTCTTTACCAATATTTATTTGGATAAAAAGTTTTAAATTTTTGTTAATTTTTTTTTGCTCAGTAGAAATTTTTTGGGCTAACTTAATGCTATCTACAGAGTGAATGTAATCAAACAAATTTATTGCTTGCTTTACCTTATTTGTTTGAAGTTTTCCAATCATATGAAGTTTGATATTCTTAAAATTTGACAAAATGTCTTTCCACTTATCTTGAGCCTCTTGAACTTTATTTTCTCCATAATGAATATGCCCATACTCAATTAAAGGCATAATTTTTGAGGATATAAAAGATTTACTTACTGCAATTATTTCAGTATTAGAATTAATTTGTTTTATTTGATTTTTAATTGCTATTAAATTGTTAACTGAATTATGCATTTATCTAATTTTAAAGTTTATCATTTTATTAATGAATTTGATAAAAAAAATATATTAAAAATTGATAAAAATATAAATTTAATTTTTAGAAATTACGACAAAAAACTAAGTAAAACTTTTCTTAAAAAATTGAAAGATTTTTGTCATAAGAATGGCTATAAAATTTATTTATCTAATAATGTCGATTTAGCTAATATATTAGGTTTTGATGGTGTATATTTGCCATCGTTTAATAAAAAATTGTTAAAAAAGAAAAAACTTAAAAAAAATTTTGAAACATTAGGTTCCGCTCACAATTTGCGTGAAATGAAAATAAAAGAAATACAAGGTGTAGAAAAAATATTTTTATCACCTCTGTTTGATACTAAATCAAAAAAAGGATTGGGTATATATAGATTTAAACAATTATCACTATTAACTAAAAAAACTGTAGTGCCACTAGGCGGCATTAATAAAAATAATATAAAAAGACTGATTATGTTAAAAAAAAGTTTACTAGCATCAATAAAATATATTAATAATAAATATGGAATTAGACACAAAAATACAAATTAAACTTACACAAATTAATAATCTTTTTAAATATAAAAAATTTAAGGAGACAATAACAAAGTGCAAGCAGTTATTAAGAGAGATACCTAATAATAGTTATTTACTTAACCTTATAGGTTTAAGTCATCAGTCTTTAGGCAACAATCTTGAGGCTAAAAATGTATTTATTAAATGTTTAAAATATCACCCTGGCAATTTTTCAACAATGAATAATTATGCCATATCTCTTAAATCTTTACACGAAACTCTAGAAGCAAAAAAAATTCTTGTAAAAATAATAGAAAAAAAACCAGATTATATTAATGCATTAAACAACCTTGCAAATATATACAGAGAGTCAAAAGATTACACTGCAGCGATCGTGTTGTATAATAAAATTCTTAAGTTAGATCATAAAATAACAATAGTACATTACAACTTAGCTTTATCTTATTACGGAGTAAAAAAAACAGATTTAGCCGTCAAACATGCAAAAATTATTAATGAAATTGATCCTGGTTTTACACAAGCAGATAGGCTAATCAACTCTATCACAAACTATCTTGATGATGACGCTGAGGGACATTTAGAAAAAATTGAAGAAAAATTAAAAAATAGTGATCTTTCTTTAAATCAAAAAATACCTTTATTGTTTTCTTTGGGTAAAGCGTATGAAGATAAAAAAAATTATAAAAAATCTTTTGAAAATTATCGTCATGCTAATGAAACTAAAAGAAAATTAATTAGCTATAACTTTCGACAAGAAGAGGAGAAATATAATCTAATTTTAAATTTATTTCGTGAAAATGATATTAAAGATTCATTAAAGAAGGATAATTATAGCAAAAAAATGTTATTTATTTGTGGCATGCCAAGATCTGGTACCACACTTGTAGAGCAGATTGTCTCGACTCATTCTAAGGTATTTGCCTTGGAAGAAACTGATTTTTTAAATCAAATAGTAATTAAAGAAAACTTATTAACAAATGAATCTTTATTAGAAAAAATTAACTCTTCTAAGAATATAGTTTTTGATAGTTACATAAATTTGATTAATAAATTTAATACTAATAAAAATATTTTAACTGATAAAAGCTTATTTAATTTTCAATACATGGGGTTAATTAAAATATTTTTTCCTGGGAGTAAAATCATTGTTTTAAAAAGAAATTTTGAAAACAATTTTCTTTCTATTTACAAAAATTATTTTCAAAATGATAATATGAAATGGTCTTTTGATAAAAATGAAATCAGAAAATTTTACAATTTATTCAACAAATATATTAGTTTATGGAAGGAACTTTATCCTTCTTTTTTTATCGAAGTTGAATATGAAAAACTCGTGGTTGATAATAACAATGAGATTAAAAGAATAATTAATTTTTGTGATTTAAATTGGGAAGAGGATTGTTTAAATTATCACAAGAAAAATACATCTCCAATATCTACTGCAAGTATTAATCAAGCAAATAAGCCCATATATAAAGACTCTTTAAATAAATATGATTTTTATAAAGAGTTTTTTGAATAAAAAAAAAGCCCCCATTTCTGAGGGCTTTTTAAATAAATATTTTAACTTTTATTAGAACGCAAAAGATACAAATACTTGAGTAGTTTCGTCTTCAACACCAGCACTACCACCAACATTATCAGCGATATTTTTAAAAGCTACTATTGACATTCCACCCATTGTATATGATGCAGCGATACCAGTATCTTCTGGATCAGACTTAGTAGGTGAACCACTGTCACCTAGGTCAGTTTCTCTGTAAGAGTATGATAATGCAAGATCATCATTCACTTGAAAAGCAACACCCATTTGTAATGCATCAGAATCATTTGTTCCTGTTACATTATCAATAAATGTGTTTTGGATACCTACAGTAATTGCATTAATTGCATATGAAGCAAATGCAGTCTGTTGGTTGATAGATACTTCTGATCCACCACCAGTTTCAGCATAAGCACCACCAATTGTTAAACCTGGCGCCACTTCAGAATGAGCTCCAAATGATTTGTCAGACAAAGAACCTGCATCAACGTTAGCAAATTGGTTAGCTCGTCCACCACCATTTTTTGCATACGCAGCTGTAAATGATACACCTTCTAAAGTATTTGAGTATCCTATAGCACCTGTAGATTCTACATCTATCATATAAGCATCATTGTCAGTGTCATCCCAAGCTTGTTCTGCACCAGCAGCTCTTGGAGTTTTATCTTGGTACGAATCTGCTCCTGCACCAATCATAGTTCCTCTATCAATTGAAAGCACACCTGTGTCTCCCATATCAATAGTTAAAGCTGAAGATGATACTGAGCTACCATTATAAGTGTATGAGATTGCAACTGTTCCTACTTCTGTTTCGCCTGAAGCAGAAAAGTTTACGTTGTTATCAAAACCATAAGGGTTACCAGTAACATCACCTTCTTTTCCGCCTTCACTGATGTAACTTAGTTTAGCTCCACCGCTTACTGCCATGTCTGCAGCGTTTGCATATGATGCAAGTGCTAGAGATCCAGCTAAAGCTGTTAAGCCTTTTTTTAAATTGTTCATATTTCTCCTATTCATTAATTGTTATATATATATAAACAGGGTTGTTTTAGATGATTTCAGCCTATTTTTAGGTAAAAGTTAACATTTCTATTAAAATTGTTGGCAACTGTGATAATATTATCACATTTTGATTAATAGATATTTACAAATTTGTTTAACCATGTAATTAACATGCAATACCTATGACAACAAATTCTATTTTTTTTAAAATTATTATATTATCATTTATATTAATTTCTACTCAAAGTTGCAACATTTATAAGCCTACAAATGCTAGAGATGTTCCTCTTAACCCAGAAGAACGAGTACAAAAAAACATGGAAGAGGGTCGTGGCTTAAGACTATCGTCTCTAGGTAAAAATAAAACAAATTTTCAATTTGCCAGCTCTAATCCTATGTGGAGAGCTAGTTTAGATGTTTTGGAGTTTGCACCATTACTGAATGCCAACTATTCTGGTGGAATAATAATTACAGATTGGATCTCTAATGAAGATCCGAACTCGAATGAATTTTATAAAATTACAATTAAGTTTTTAAGCAATGAAATTAGAGCTGATGCTCTTAAAATAATTTTGCATGAAAAAAATTGTAATGCAAATAATTTATGTAAAGTTTCTGAGCTTAGTAGCAATGCTGCTGAATCACAAATCTCTAGTAAAATTTTAAGAATTGCTGCACTTTATGAAAAAGGTGATGTTAAGAAATTAAGTAAAGAGCTTGGAGAGTATAGAGTCACAACACCTAAAACAAAAAGAACACGTAAAAAGAAAAAATAATAGGTAATAAATTTTTCTTATTCTAGTTTTGAATGAATAGATACAATTTTAATATATTAGAAAAAAAATGGCAAAAAATTTGGCATGAAAAAAATGAATTTAAATCATTAAAAAATAAAAAAAAAAAATTTTATTGTTTAGAGATGTTCCCTTATCCTTCTGGTAAAATTCATATGGGGCATGTAAGAAATTACACGATTGGAGATGTGTTGTCTCGCTATAAAAAACTTATGGGCTTTAATGTATTGCACCCAATGGGTTGGGACTCTTTTGGAATGCCTGCCGAAAACGCTGCTAAACAAAACAACGTAAACCCTAAAGCATGGACTGAAAAAAATATTAAGACAATGAAGTCTCAACTTAAACAATTGGGTCTTTCAATTGATTGGAGCAGAGAGATATCTACTTGCTCAGAGGATTATTATAAACACCAGCAAAAACTTTTTTTGGAGCTTTATGATAAAAATTTAGTTTACCGAAAAGAAAGTTATGTGAATTGGGATCCTGTAGACAAAACAGTTTTAGCCAACGAACAAGTAATAGATGGAAAAGGTTGGAGATCAGGAGCCAGTGTAGAAAGAAAAAAGTTAAATCAATGGTTTTTTAAAATTTCAAAATTTTCCAATGAACTACTTGAAGATTTAGAATTATTAAATGAATGGCCCGATAAAGTTAAAATAATGCAAAAAAATTGGATTGGTAAATCTTTTGGATGTGAAATAGACTTCAAAGTAGAAGGACATAAAGAAGTTGATTCAATAAAATGTTACACCACAAGACCAGATACATTATTTGGATTTTCCTTTCTTGCCCTTTCAGTTGATCACCCTTTATCCAAATTTTATGAACAAGATCAAGAGTTTTTAGACTTTAAAAAAGAATGTTCAAAAACTGGAACTACCGAAGAATCTATTGCTAAATCAAAAAAAATTGGATTTAAAACTAATTTAACTGCACAAAATCCCCTTGATCAATCTTCAAAGGTACCCGTTTATTTTGCAAACTTTGTATTAATGGATTATGGGTTTGGTGCCGTATTTGGTTGTCCCGCACATGATCAAAGAGATTTTGACTTCGCAAAAAAATATAATCTTGAAATTAAAACTGTAGTTAAACCTGGTGAAGAAAATGATAATTTTGTAGTTGGTAATGAAGCTTACACAGGAACAGGAATTATAATAAATTCAAAGTTTTTAAATGGACTAAAGGTTCCTGATCAATCGATAAACGAAACCATAAAATTATTAGAAGATAAAAAATTGGGTAAAAAGAAAACTAATTTTCGTTTAAAAGATTGGGGTATTTCGAGACAGAGATATTGGGGCTGCCCCATACCTATTGCCTATGATGAAGAAAACAATATAGTTAAAGTGCCAGAAAGTGAGCTCCCTGTTAAATTGCCAGAAGATATCAACATTAATACAAATGGTAACCCCTTGGAAGCTGAAGATAGTTGGAAAAGAATAGTTATAAATGGAAAAAAATGTACTAGAGAAACAGATACTCTGGACACATTTGTAGATTCTTCGTGGTATTTCCTAAGATTTTGTTCAGCAGACAACAAATTTCAACCTTTTGATAAGTCAGACTTAGACTACTGGATGCCTGTAGATCAATATATTGGTGGGGTTGAGCATGCAATTTTACATCTTTTATATTCAAGATTTTTTGTGAGAGCTCTAAGCTTAAACAATAATAACATTAAAATTAAAGAGCCTTTTAGGGGTCTCTTTACGCAAGGCATGGTGTGTCATGAAACGTATAAGGATGAAAAAAATAATTGGCTTAGTCCTGAAGAAATATTCACTAAAAATGGAAACGAATATTTTCTAAAAGAAAATCCATCAAAAAAAATAAAAGTGGGGCCGTCAGAGTCAATGTCAAAATCCAAAAAAAATACAATTGATCCACAAAATATTATTAATCAATATGGGGCAGATGCTGTTAGATTTTTTATTTTAGCAGATAGCCCTCCCGAAAGAGATATTCAGTGGTCAATTGAAGGTATGCTATCATCTTATAAATTTATACAAAAATTTTGGATACTAAATGAACAAATTTGTGAAATAGATAAAACAGAATTGGTTTCAGAAAATAAAGAATTAGATATTTTTACTAATCTTACTATTTATAAGATTAATCAAGCCTTAGATAAATTCCGCTATAACGTAATTATTGCAACTTACCATGAGGTTTATACTTTTTATAAAAAAATATCCGATACTAAAAAAAATTACAAAAATTTAAGATGTAATTTTGAAAAAATACTAATAACTATGATGCCTGTTATGCCCCATATAACAAACGAATGTTTAGAAAAATTAAATTACGATAAGGAAGTTCAGTGGCCAAATATAGAGGAAAAATATCTGAATGACGATAGAGTGGAAATTATAATTCAGATTAATGGAAAAAAAAGAAATTTAATCTCTACTGTAAAAAATATTGATGAAAAAAAACTTAATGATCTAATAACTAAAGAAGAGCTAGTCGATAAATATTTAAAAAGTGGTCAGATAATTAAAACAATATATGTTAAAAATAGAGTTATAAATTATATAATAAAAACATGAAAAAAATATTTTTAATTACTTTGCTTTTTCTTTCTAGCTGCGGGTATAATATTGTTTATGTCGATACAGACTTAAAGAATTTTAAATTTTCCAATATCATTTTTGAGGGAGATAAGAAAATAACTAAAATGATAGTAAATTCACTTTCATTAGAAAAAAATGAATTTGATGATACTTTAAATGAACTTAATTTAAAAACTGATTTTAGTGTAGATGCAATTTCTAAGAACTCAAAAGGACAAGTTGAAGCTTATAGATCCAATATTACTATTGAAGTTATAATAAGTAAAAATAACAGAATTCTTAAAAACAAAAAAATTAATAAAAACTTTTCATATAACAATATGGATAATAGGTTTGAATTGGTGGAATACCAAAATGAAGTAAAAACGAACTTGGTAAATAGTAGTATAGAAGAGATTATTTTATTTTTTAATTTGAAATGATAGTTAAATTTTATGAACTGAAAAAAAACATAAAACCAAATACTAAATTTTATTTATTATATGGGGTAAATAGTGGCCTTATTGAAGAAAGTATTGATAGTATCTTTAAATTAAATTTTTCAAAAAATATATTTTATTATGATGAGAGTGAAATATTTTCAAACTTAGAAGAATTTAATGAAACAATTTTTAACAAATCTTTTTTTGATAATGATAAATTAATCATTATTAATAGAGCTACTGATAAAATCTTAAATATAATTGAAGAAATTATTGATAAAGAAGTTGGTGATTTAAAAATAATAATAAAATCAAGTATTTTAGAAAAAAAATCAAAATTAAGAGTTTTTTTTGAAAAAGATAAAGATTTGGTTGTGGTGCCATTTTATGAAGATAGCAATCAATCACTAATGTATCTGGCTCAAAATTTCCTTAAAGAAAAAAAAATAAAAATGTCTTCACAAAATATCAATCATATTGTTGAAAGATCAAAAGGAAATCGTATCAACTTAAAAAATGAATTAGAAAAAATTTCAAGTTATTGTCAAAATAAATCCTCAATTGAATTAAATGAAATATTAAAACTCACCAATTTATCAGAAAACTATAACTTTTCGGAATTAGTTGATGCATGTCTAGCTAGAAATAAAAAGAAAACATTAAATATACTTAATGAAAACAACCCTTCATCTGAAGACAGTATTATCATCCTTAGAACATTCTTATATAAGATAAAAAGATTAAAAAAATTAAAGATTGAGCTAGAACATAAAAAAGATTTGGATACTGTTATATCTTCTTTTAGGCCACCAATATTTTGGAAGGACAAGGATTTAATAAAACAACAATTAAAGCTTTTAACTTTGCCGCAAATTAAATTGATAATTATAGAAATAAATAATTTAGAACTTTTAGTTAAAAAAAATTCGAAATTGTCTAATCAGATAGTAGATAACTTTATTTTGGATAGATTAGAGATGACTAATAGTTGAGTTTTAAAATTTCAATTATTTTATTCAATTGCTCTATTTCTTTATAAGCAAATGTAATTGTACCTTTGTTTCTCTCGTTATTTTTAATAACAACATTAAGTCCTATTTTTTCTGAAATCGATCTCTCTAAATCTCTTATATTTGGATCTTTTAAT
>Ga0307986_10002374_pt1 | contig 13521 bp, 12 predicted proteins | sample EllFjometageno82_FD_203170 | JGI IMG/M metagenome (GOLD analysis project Ga0307986, IMG submission 203170) | Marine microbial communities from Ellis Fjord, Antarctic Ocean - #82 | ecosystem: Environmental > Aquatic > Marine > Unclassified | place: Southern Ocean | collected 2014-10-09
GTGAACTGGGTCTAAGACTTTTGGGCTAGACATGGTCGGAGATTGAAGGTTGATCATTTATTAACACCCCATAGAGAAACAATAAGAGTTAGATTGATACTTGCTACTGAACTTACGCTCAGTGCAGATAGTAGTCAATGTGATCAGCTATTTGTTAATAGACTGCCAGCAGAATATCTTCTAATGAATTAATACTGCTTTTGGATAAGCGTATATGGTGATTCATTTTTTTTGTGTTTAATTATTTTTCCAGGGCCATATTCAATTACCTGGTCATTTTTTAGAATTACAGAGTAATCTGTTCGACTCCAAGATAAGCCACTAAATATAGACCAACCATTGATCAGAAGGTCAGTATATTGAAGAGCTTCATATTCTCCATTACGATGAAATCCATCTGGATTTCCTGCGGCAGTTATAACTTCCTCTTTTGTTATGCCTTCTCGAAGATTGCGCATGCTATTAACTGTAGCGCAAGAAGTAAGTATCAATATAGCAAGTAAAGGAAGAATAGCAGACTTCATAAATTGGACTCCGTGGGGTTGCTGGTTATATACGTAATATACTGGAACTTAATCCTGTTAATGTACCAGATTCGAGAAACCTTATTTTATATTTTGTATTGTATAGTTACAATCTGTAAAGGCTAAGACTCTCTATTAATATTTTGTTTGTGAAATAATCGGTATAGCACAGGTAGTACTAGTAGTGTCAGCACGGTAGAGGATATAACGCCACCAATTACAACAGTTGCCAGTGGTCGTTGAACTTCCGCACCTATACTGGTAGCCAATGCCATAGGTACGAATCCAATAGCTGTCGTTAATGCTGTCATTAGTATCGGACGAAGTCTTGTGATGGCGCCGGTCTGAATGGCATCATCCAGAGTGTGACCTTCTGTTAGCAGGTTTCTAATAAATGAGAGCATCACTAGGCCATTTAACACCGCTATACCAGACAGGGCAATGAATCCGACCGAAGCTGAAATGGATAAAGGAATGTCTCGTAACCACAGTGCAAATAATCCCCCTGTGAGAGCAAATGGAACCCCCGTAAATATAAGCAGTCCATCTCGAAAGTTCCGAAACATTGCATAAAGTAAAACAAAAATAAGTCCTAGAGCCAGTGGAATCACAATTTGGAGACGCTGAGAAGCAGCAATAAGTTGTTCAAACTGCCCCCCCCATGCTATCCAATATCCTGAAGGAAATTTTAATTTCTCGCTAATAAGTTTTTCAGCCTCATTTATGAAAGATCCAAGGTCTCGTCCACGTATATTTGCGGTAACAACAACTTTACGTTTTCCATTTTCTCGGCTTATTTGATTAGGTCCTTGGACTAGATCAAGGTTAGCCACCTCACCTAAAGCAACGTAGGAGGGCGAGCTAGTCATGGGAGTGTTTCCAATATTATTCGTTCTAAAAATTGGGAGCCTGATTGGAAAACGTCTGAGTTCTTCAATATTTCCACGTAATGATTCAGGTAAGCGTACTTGAAGATCGAAACGACGATCTCCATCGTAGATAATTCCAGCAGTTTTTCCACCAACAGCAATGCTAATAGCATCCTGCACATCAGCTGCATTTAAACCATATCGGGACATTTTTGCACGATTTATATTAATAGAAAGAACTGTTAATCCGGTGATCTGTTCAGTTCTTACATCTGCTGCACCAGGAATATTTTTAAGTAGTTCTTCTATTTTATTTCCTAATAAAAGTAAGGTATCTAGGTTATCGCCGAATACTTTTACTGCAACATCTGCTCGCACACCTGACAACAATTCATTAAAACGCATTTGTATCGGTTGAGTGAACTCATATTTATTACCTGGCACTTTTTGTACAGCCTTCTCCATTGCTGCTATCAGTTCTACCTTGCTGTCGTATTTACCGTTCCATTCCGACCTAGGCTTTAAAATAATAAAAATATCTGCAATATTTGGCGGCATCGGGTCAGTCGCAATTTTAGCGGTTCCGATCTTCCCAAAAACTTTATCTACTTCAGGAAAGTCTCTGATAGTTTTTTCCAGGTCACTTTGCATTTCAATTGCTGTAGTCAGGCTTGTACCAGGAATGCGGAGTGCATGGAGCGCGATATCTCCCTCATTTAAAGTAGGAGCAAACTCGCTTCCCATACGGGTTGTTAGTAAGCCAGATAGCACTACTATAATTATAGAAATTGTAATCGTAAGCGCCTTATTTCTCATTGCCGCGTTTAATGCGGGTAGATAGGCTTTTTTTGCCCATACTACAGCTGTACTTTCTTTTTCTGTAACCTTGCCCGAGAGAAAAAGTGCAATTGCAGCAGGAACAAACGTCACAGATAGAATCATTGCTCCTAGTAAAGCGATCATGACTGTAATGGCCATGGGGTGAAACATCTTTCCTTCTACGCCGTTCATTACAAGGATTGGCAGATAAACAACCATGATAATGAATTGACCGTAAATTAAGGCGCGGCGGGCTTCCTTATTAGCATCAAATACCTCAGAAAAGCGTTCTTTACGTGTTAATCCTCGCCCTAACTGTGCCTGCATATTAGTGATTCGCCTGACACTATTTTCAGTAAATACTATTGCTCCATCTACAATGATACCGAAATCAAGGGCCCCCAGACTCATCAGATTCGCGCTTACTTGGCTAGTAACCATTCCACTAAATGTAAATAACATTGAGAGTGGAATAACAAGTGCAGCAATGAGTGCCGCTCGAAGATTTCCCAAAAACAAGAGTAGCACCACGATTACCAGAACAGCACCTTCAGCCAGATTGGTCGCGACAGTTTGGATAGTTTTATCAACCAACGTGGCACGGTTATAAGCAGTAGTCGCAACTACGTTGATGGGTAGGCTACGATTAATTTCCGTTATTTTCTTGGCAACTGCTTCAGAGACAGTGCGGCTGTTTTCTCCAGTCAGCATATGTACAGTACCCAGTACCACTTCCTCTCCATTTTGCGTAGCAGCGCCATTTCGTAATTCCTTACCAATCAGCACATCGGCAACATTTTTAATGTGCACCGGTACACCACGATAACTGCCTAGAATAATCTCACCAATTTCATCCAGATTTATGACTTGTCCTGGTATCCGAACTAATAATTGCTCACCATTTCTTTCAATATAACCCGCCCCTACATTAAGATTGTTTCGCTGTAGTGCTGTGACAACGTCTTGCAGCGTTAGTCCGAAAGAAATGAGTTTTTCTGGGTAGGGTGCGACATGAAACTGCTTCACGAAGCCACCTATAGAGTTAACTTCTGTTACGCCCTTGACCGTTCGGAGCTGTGGTTCGATGATCCAGTCCTGAATTTCTCGCAAGTCGGTTGAAGAATAAAGTGTTCCATCTGGTTTTTTAGAATCTTCTTCAGCTTTAACTGTGTACATAAAAATCTCACCAAGACCAGTGGAGATCGGCCCCATTGTGGGCGTAATTCCGGCGGGAAGTTTATTTTTTGCTTCTTGAATTCGTTGATTTACTAGTTGCCTAGCGAAATATATATCAGTTCCATCTTCAAAGACTACTGTGACTTGAGACAATCCATAGCGTGAAATAGACCGCGTATATTCGAGATTGGGCAGGCCAGCCATAACTCGTTCGATTGGGAAGGTCACTCGTTGCTCAGATTCCATCGGGGAATAACCAGCCGCCTGAGTATTGATCTGTACCTGTACGTTGGTGATATCTGGTACGGCATCAATAGGGAGTCTATGGTAATTATAAATTCCAAGCATTCCCATCAGGAATACTCCGGTCAGGATTATCCAGCCTTTCTGTATAGATATACGTAAAATATAATCAAGCATAATTATTTCAGCTGGGTTGTCGGGGTCATTCTGGAGACATACAGATAGCTATTTTTTCTAGTGGTCATGAGATGTGCCATCCTTTCCAAGCTCTGCTTTTAGAATGAAACTATTGCCCGCAGCATATTTCTCTCCTGCTGAAATTCCTTTAAGGACTTCTACAGTTTTTCCATCATCACGTCCTAATTCTAGTGGTCGCATTTCAAAATATTCCCCGTAACGGCCAAATACTACCGACAGGTTACGTATCGTCTGAATAGAATCCATTGATACGGAAACCGGAACCTGAGTTTCTTCTGTTGCTAATTCCGCATTTACAAACATACCCGGTCGCCATTTTTCATCTTTATTATCAAGCTCAACACGTACTGTAGCGGTGCGTGTCCTCTCACCAATTAATGTGCTTATATAGGTTATTTCTCCTTCACCTTCAACATTGAATGCGGTTGCATTAACTAATACTTTTTGGCCTATTTTAATTACGTTTAAATCTTTTGGATAAGCAGTCAGAGCTGTCCAGACTGTTGATACATCTGCTATGGTAAAGATTTCTTGATCTTGTTTTAGAGTTTTTCCCTGTGCAATTTCTTTAGAGATAATGAGGCCGGAAATTGGGGCAAGGATTTCGAAGCGGGCTAGATCCTTACCTGAATGATTTGATTTTGGGTTTACTCCGAGCGCACGTAATTTTACTGCGGCCAGATTAAATATAGTATCAGCTTCACCCAGCATCTCTTGGGCAGTCAGAAAATCCTGCTTAGCGGTAATTTTCTCTTCCCATAGTTGTTTCTCACGTTTGAATGTTTTTTGTGCGAGATGGAATCGTTTTTGAGCAATTAGATATTGGCTGCGTAATTCAGCTAACATTGGGCTCTCAATTACTGCCAGCACTTCACTTTTTTTTACTTGTTGGCCAACGTGGCGAGCAACCGAAGTAACTACCCCCGGCATTCGTGGCACTACCTGTACGATAGTATGATGATTAAATATAATTTCACCTGGTAATTTAATTGTTGGTTTAATTACTTCAGGGCCAGCTGTCATTATTTTGATGCCATGTCTCTGTGCAGCAGTATCTGGCATTTCTATTCTTCCCTCGATTTGATCATGGTTCCAATAAAATATTTCTCCATTTCGTTTGGCGGTAATTGCCATTTCAAATGAGTGAGGTTCTTTCACTACCTGGTTACCGACCAGATAATCTTTTTCGGGTACAAATCTGAATATTTTTGCTGGCGCACCAAGTCTTGTTAATGTAATCTCAACATTCACTTTGGCAGGCATAATCTGCTTGCTGTTTTCGTAGAGATAGAGACGAAAATATGGGGATATACCTTCTTCAAAGATCGTTACCTCTACACTGAGATCTTTGGTTGTAAATAGGCTTCCTCCTTTTGGACCCTTGCTAGGTGCAGAGAGTATTCTTTCTTCAGATATGCCATTGGGTATTACTGTCTCTATCGTGTCACTATCGATTACAGGAGAAATGTCTTTGTCCCAGCCAAGAATTAGCCCTCCTAAAATAACCCCGATGAGAATTACAATAATTATTGGGTTTAATTGAGCTTTACTCATAATCTATCCTTCATGATCCTTGTTATTAATATTTATTGATTGGCCTTCAGCATGATCAAGTGGTGAGGCAGTCAAGCGTTCGATTTCGTTAATAAGGTGATGGTAGTTAGTAAGTGCACGAACATACAGAATTTGGCTCTGGAACAGAGTGCGCTGCGCATCAAGCATTTCTAAAAAACTAAACCTTCCTAACTCATAGCCCTTATTAGCGATGTCAAAAGAGCTTTTTGCTCCGGGCAAAACATCATCATGCAATATACTGATCTCATTTTGCGCGGCTGACAGAGCTTCATAAGCTGTTGTAAGTTCAGATCTCAGCTGTAAGTCAGTCGCAGCTTGTTCATCAATTGCTTTGCCAACACGCTGATTTGCTGCTTGTAAGTTACCTTGATTTAAATCAAATATTGGAATTGGTATTGATACATTAATCAATGCGGTTGTCTCATCAGCTCTTGTATAACGCCTGACGCCTGCGCCAACTGTAATATCAGGTATACGGCGTAATTTTTCAATTTCTACCAAGGCTCTATGTTGCTCTATATTTTTTATACTATGGAGAGTGATAGGATTTTTATCGAGACGTTGTTGCAGTACCTCAAAGCTGGGTATCTCAACACGTGATTCAAGATTTCCCAACACTCTTCCGAACTGAGGAGAAGAACTTCTCCATAAGAGAGATAGCTGCTTCCTAGTTGCCGTTAATTCTCGCCGTGTTTGTTCAAGCTCAATACTGGCTGTAGAAAATGCTATTTTTGCCTTAGTCTCTTCTATGGGAGGGGCTTTGCCAGCTTCGACCCGTTTAGCAGCAGAATTCACTAATTTATTTGCAAGTTCTATGCTTTCTTCTGCAAGACGTAGCCGTTCTTGTCCGGCTAATACTTTAGTAAATATATTTGCTACACGGGCAATAAGCTCTAACCGTTTTGATTCATAATTTCTATCTGCGAGTTCCTGATTTATTGATGCAGCGTTTATTCTGGCAGAGCGTTTCCCACCAAGCTCGATTAATTGACTGAAACGAATGGTTGTAAATTGTGCGGCAGGAGTATTAGGGCGTGCGTTTATATCTTCTGATTCTACGTCTAGTTCAGGATTTCGAAATTTACCGGCCTGAATTATCATACCCTCCAGTGCACGAACTTCCTTGGAGAATGAAGCTAGCTCAGGGTTGTTCTGTAACATAAGGTGTATTGCATCGCGTAGAGAGAGATCATTTTTAGAATTAATCCGTGATTCCGGATCGGAGCGTTCTAAATTTTCTCTAGATGGTGCATTAATGGCAGTTTTCTCAGCAAACACTTGAGACGAACAGCCTAGTGCCAGAATAAGTAACAAATCTGGTACCCGGTATCGAATAATTATCGACTTAAAATTTAAGTTCATAAAACCTCCGCAAACCTTATGTATTCATTACCGTAGCAATCATCATAATGCGTAAGATGATTTTATACGGAAATATGCAGTAAGTACGCATAGCCAAAACACGCAACTTTATGTAAGGCTATTACTTCACTTGGGTTACATATTGATTATTAGCTGGCGTAACTCTGGATCAGCTAATAAGGATTTTTTTTGGAGGGCGAAGAAGTGGTTCTGAGATGGAGTCAGGGATAAAATCTGAAATGAATACAGCTGAAGTAGTTGTACTGACAGATGCGGGAACAAGAAGAGGAGCGGTAAAATAAAACGGTTGATATTGACCGGAAGCATGAAGACATAGATGAATAGCAGCATCTAGTTGGCTGCTGTCTTTTTCAGAGTCATGCTGATGGGCTGCTTGATGAGTAACAGGGTCAAGCGAGAGAATAGGGTGCTCGTGATCTAATTCATGTGCAAATACTTCGCCACTAAATGCCCAACCAAATGCATTGGTCATCATACCGGCAAATATTATAAATATAATGTAGCTTCTTAAATATTTATTCATAATCAGTATTTAGAGCTTACCCGTAGCAGATTTTTTCCTATTAATCTTGTTGCTAATGATCAGCATTGCTGAATTCATTCGATTTGTCAAGGTGTTACTGCTATACATCAGGAGCAATGGTGGCTAATAAAGTGGTCGCAGTTCTCTGGATCCATGGTGGTGATATGGCTTCTGTCACTAGATTATTACTCGATATTTTGAACCTGTTCGCGCATTTGTTCGATTAAAATCTTTAGTTCCATAGAAATTTTAGATAGATCACTATCTACTGATTTTGAACCAATTGTATTAGCTTCCCGGTTGAGTTCTTGCATCAGAAAATCTAGACGTTTACCTACTACCCCACCTTTAACAAGTACCCGTTCTACTTCGTCGAAGTGGGTTTCTAGACGAGATATTTCTTCATCGATATCAATTTTGCTGGCAAACAATACTAATTCCTGCCGTATACGATCATCTCCACTATTTATTATTGCATCGTTTAATTTGGCTGTTATTTTTTCTTGAAATGCTGTTACTAATGCAGGAATAAGTGGTGCTGCTGCAGCTGTTAATTGACGCATACTTGCCAATCGTTCAAGCAAAAGTATTTTTAATTTTTCACCCTCTCTGGCACGTGCTGCAGTCAATTCGTCTAAAGTACTTTGTAGTAACTCTTTACAAAGGTTGCAGAGATCATCAGTAGGTAATATTTCAGTTTTTAGTATGTTAGGCCAGCGGAGAATATCTGCTACGTTTAGACTCTGCGCATCTGGCAGGGCCGTTCTCACAGTGTGATTCAATTCTAATAATTTTTGTAACAATTCAGTATTAATTCTTTGCATGCCTTCATTGCCAGATAGCTGATTGAAGCTCATATAGCAATCTACTTTTCCACGATTTAACTTAGAAGTTATAAGTTCTCGCATTGCAGGTTCTAATGCGCGAAATTTGTCAGGAAGGCGAAATTGAATATCGAGATAGCGATGATTAACTGAGCGCAACTCTAGACTCAGAGTTCCCTGAGAAGATTCTTTCGTGGCTATTGCATAACCAGTCATACTATAGATCATAGATAACTTATCCGCTGAGGAGTTCTGAATACGTTAAAATAATGGATATGTACATGTGAGCTATATTATTACGAATTATGTACATACAATATATACCTTCTAATCATCAAATATTTTTGATGAGATTCACATGAAAATGATTCTATGTGATGAAAGGAAGTCTTCAACTAACTATACACTATCATAAAGGTTCTTATAACTATGCGCCCTAGTAATCGTAAGCCGAATCAGCTTAGACCAGTTAAAATAACACGGCATTATACTAAGCATGCAGAAGGTGCTGTGTTGATCGAATCTGGTGACACTAAGGTGCTTTGTACTGCCAGCATATCTGAAAAAATACCATTTTTTCTTAAAGGCAAGGGGCAGGGCTGGCTAACGGCAGAATATGGTATGTTGCCATGCTCTACTGATGAGCGTATGCAGCGGGAAGCTGCTAGAGGCAAACAGTCAGGGCGTACTATGGAAATCCAACGCCTTATCGGACGTGCACTGCGTTCAGTAGTAGACCTAAAAAAACTTGGTGAGAGAACTATCCAAATTGATTGCGATGTAATTCAGGCAGATGGAGGTACTCGTACTGCCAGTATTACAGGAGCGTTTGTTGCGTTACATGATGCAGTAGAGACGCTGTTGAATAAACAGCTGATAAAGAGCACTCCAATTCTAGATCATGTTGCAGCCATATCCGCTGGCATTTATAAGGGTACTCCGGTGCTAGATTTAGATTATATAGAAGACTCTGGATGTGATACTGATATGAATGTGGTAATGACTGGGAGTTCTGGCTTGGTAGAAATACAGGGAACTGCAGAAGGCGTTTCATTCAATCGTGAGGAATTAAATCATATGCTAGATATGGCTCAGTATGGCATAGAAGATCTGATTAATATTCAGAAAAAAGCACTAGCAATCATCTAAGCCAAATATTAATCATGAAGAAAGTAGTTATCGCCAGTAACAATTCAGGAAAATTAAAAGAATTTGCTCATTTGTTTGAACCTTTGGAAATTCAGGTATTTCCTCAGTCTGTATTCAATGTGGCTGAAGTAGAGGAGCCATACCAAACTTTCGTGGAGAATGCTCTGGTGAAGGCACGTCATGCCAGTAAACAAACTGGATTGCCTGCATTAGCAGATGACTCTGGGATCTGTGTGGATGTTCTGAATGGGAAGCCGGGAGTTTATTCAGCGCGTTATGCGGGAGAGCCTAAATCTGATAAGCGTAACAATCAGCTGTTGATTGAAAATCTAAGAACCAAACAGGACCGTAGTGCACATTATTACTGCATTATCGTGTTGGTGCGTTATGCTGATGACCCACAACCCATCATAACTGATGGGAGTTGGTATGGCAGAATCATTCTGGAGCCAAGGGGCACAGGTGGGTTTGGTTACGATCCTTATTTTTATCTTCCGGATTTGGACAAGACTGCTGCTGAACTTCCTATTGAAGATAAGAACCTTATGAGTCATCGTGGGAAAGCCTTAATGCGCTTGACTAGGTATATTAATGAAGAAGCGCTAGGCGGCATTGGAAAGCATTCGGAATAGTTAACCTTTTTAATGTAGAAGCCAGGAAATATATTTTTCTGCCTGATATAAATTTTACTATGGCTTCAATAATTTCTCCTTCTGATATCTTTAACTCTCAAACTCCGGAGCTGAAACAGCTCCCGCCATTGGGCCTCTATATTCACATTCCATGGTGCGTAACGAAATGTCCATATTGTGATTTTAATTCGCATCAAATTAATGGGAACGTGGATTCGCTAGAACATGAGTACGTATCCAGGCTAATCCGTGACTTGGAAATCGCATTGCCTCAAATTTGGGGCCGTAAAGTTAGCAGTATTTTTTTTGGTGGGGGAACACCAAGTTTATTCAGTGCTCAAGCAATTGATACGATACTAACGGCAATCAGAACATTAGTACCTCTAGAGGACCAGATTGAGATTACTTTAGAGGCTAATCCCGGGACATTTGAATCAAAAAAATTTGCTGATTTTCATGCTGCAGGGATTAATCGTTTGTCTATTGGCATACAAAGTTTTAATCCAACACATCTCCATAATCTTGGGCGTATTCACGATGACAAGGAAGCACATAATGCAGTAGAAATTGCACAGAAGTATTTCAAAAATATAAACCTTGATCTGATGTATGCGCTTTCCAACCAGACACTTGAGGAAGCCGCAGAAGATATTGAGACGGCATGTAATTTTAATGTTCAGCATATTTCTGCCTATCATCTTACATTAGAACCAAATACATTATTTTATCGTTATCCACCACCCTTACCAGATGATGATCTATCTGCAAATATGCAGCTAATGATTGAAGAAAGGCTTGAGAGAGGTGGCTATATAAATTATGAGACTTCAGCATTTGCTTGCCCAGGATATAAATCACAGCACAATTTAAATTATTGGTTGTTTGGAGATTATCTTGGTATCGGAGCAGGTGCGCATAGCAAAATTAGTTTTGCAGACAGGATAGTTCGGCAGATGCGTTATAAAAACCCAAAGGAATATCTTCTCAAAAAAATAGTGGATATGAATGCTCCGAATGTTTTATTACAGGAACGGCATGAGGTAAGTAAGAATGACAGAAGGTTTGAATTTTTAATGAATGCTTTGCGACTTACAGGTGGATTTGAAATAGCGTTACTACAGGAGCGTACTGGTTTACCAATTACAGGTATCCAGCAGCAGCTTGATGAAGCTGAACAGCGTGGATTAATAATACGTAGTCATTCTCATATGGCTCCAACGTTGACGGGGAAGCGTTTTCTTAATGATTTGTTACAGATTTTTCTGCCGGAAAAAGGAAATTTATAAAAATATCTATAGATTCTGGAGTCAGAAAAAAAATTTCAATTGGGAATCATTCCAATCAAATGACAGGTCTCGTTAACCTGAGTAGGGTGTGAAATCAACAACAGAACTTATTGATAATATGAATTAAAAATCAATTATTTTTCTTGAATACTAGATCCCAGACTTTATGACCTAATCGTAAACCACGTTGTTCAAATTTAGTTAATGGCCGGTATTCTGGGCGCGGCACGAAGTCTATTGCTGTGTTGGTTAAATTCAGCTCATTGCTCATTACTTCCAGAATCTGATCTGCATAATTATTCCAATCAGTAGCCACATGTATATAGCCACCTAATTTTAGGTGCTTGCACAAGAGTGATATAAATTCCGGTTGGATTAGTCTCCGCTTATGATGGCGTAATTTAGGCCATGGGTCAGGAAAGAAAATATGAATTCCATCAAGATATTCTTGTGTGAACATATTATTCACTACCTCTACTGCATCATATTGGATAATACGTAAATTAGTTAATTTAAATTCTTCAATTTGTTTTAGTAAGCTACCTACACCCGGTGTGTAAACTTCAACTGCAAGATAGTCATTTTGTGGATTTAATTTGGCGATGGAAGTCGTTGTTTCCCCCATGCCAGATCCTATCTCAAGATATTTTGGCGCATCTCTCCCATAAATTTCTTCAAAGTTAAGAAGATCCTTCGTGTAAGGTATGCCATAGCTTGGGAGCAAATCTTCATATGCACGGCGTTGCGCATTTGAGAGTCTCCCTTGTCGAAGTACAAAGCTACGAATAACATTATGTTGTTGTGGCATTTAAGATAGAGAAAAATAAATCACGCGAACTTATTTTTGGAGATTGTATTATTTATTGGTGAGCTAGGATTAGCATTATATGTTGTTTTCTTTTTCATTCTTCCTGCTAAGAAAGCATCACGCCCTGCCTCTACCGCCTTTTTCATTGCCGAAGCCATTAATATAGGGTTTCCAGAGGCAGCAATTGCGGTATTCATTAGTACTCCATCACAACCAAGCTCCATCGCAATGGTCGCATCGGAAGCTGTACCTACACCAGCATCAACAATTACTGGGACTTTCGCATTATTAATGATTATTTGTAAGTTCCATGGATTCAGGATTCCCATGCCTGAGCCAATTAATGATGCTAACGGCATTATTGCAACACAGCCTATATCTTCTAGTTGTTTTGCGACTATAGGATCATCCGAGGTGTATACCATTACATGGAATCCTTCTTTTACTAGAATCTTTGCAGCTTTAATAGTTTCCACAACATTAGGATAAAGTGTATCTGGATCGCCAAGTACTTCTAATTTTGCTAGGTTGTGGCCATCAAGTAACTCGCGAGCAAGGCGTAGAGTACGTATTGCATCTTCAGCTGTGAAGCAACCTGCTGTATTAGGTAGCAGAGTAAATTTTGATGGTGGCAGCAGGTCTAATAAATTTGGCTCATCAGCATTTTGACCAATATTGGTACGACGAACTGCGATGGTGATAATTTGAGAGCCGCTGGCATCAATTGCTTCACGTGTTTGAGTAAAGCTTTTATATTTACCCGTTCCGACCAAAAGTCGTGACGAATATTCCTTGCCGTGAATAATTAGATTGTCCATGTAATCTTTTGGGTCCATTTACAGAGAAAAGGAGTCTTGTGCAGTAAGAGAGATCATCCTCCTCCTACAGCAACCACTATTTCAAGTTGATCTCCGTCTACCAGAGTTTGCTCTTTAAATTTACTACGAGGAACAATCTGACCATTATACTCAATGGCAATACGCTTGTTATTAAGGGTCATTCGTTCTAACAGCTGAGCCACATTCAATGTAGACTCAAAGTGTTGTGTTTGACCGTTTATGATGAGTTGTATCATGTTAAAGGACATCCGAAAATCAGTTAAAATTGAGAATCTAAACAAGATTTATTTTAGCACGCGAGTATAGCTCAATGGTAGAGTGGAGGCCTGTCCAGCTAGCGACGAAGGCTCTGTTCCCTTCACCCATTGCTCTTAATTAGTGATGTCGTTATTTGAAACATAAATCAGACTCCTCAAATTTTGATCAATAAACAGGGTTTTAACTTTTCTTTTCAGATCATACATTGGCAGAAAGCCCATGGCCGACATGGTCTTCCTTGGCAAAATACGCGTGATCCATACGCTATCTGGTTGTCTGAAATAATGCTGCAGCAAACCAGAGTCGCTACCGTAATCCCATATTATCAGCGATTTCTACAGTGCTATCCTGATATTAAGAGCCTCTCATTAGCATCCCTTGACGAGGTTTTAGCTTTATGGAGTGGTTTAGGTTA
>Ga0307986_10002375_pt1 | contig 13520 bp, 18 predicted proteins | sample EllFjometageno82_FD_203170 | JGI IMG/M metagenome (GOLD analysis project Ga0307986, IMG submission 203170) | Marine microbial communities from Ellis Fjord, Antarctic Ocean - #82 | ecosystem: Environmental > Aquatic > Marine > Unclassified | place: Southern Ocean | collected 2014-10-09
AATAGAATTAAGTCCTATTTTGTTCTTTCTTTGAGACAACAATTTATCTAAAGATGCGTCAAAGTTTTTTAATTTGGCATCTAATACTTTAATCATTTAAGTAATTTCACTTTGATCTTCTAGAGTCACTTCAATTATTTCTGTTGATAAAGTTATATATGCATTATTTGAAAAAATTAAATTTATCTCATAATTATCATTATTCTTTAAATAATCCATAGTTATAAGTTCAAGTTTTTGTTCTACATTATCTTGTTTAATCTTTTTAGATTTAACACTATCCACAAATTCAAATTTACAAATGCTATTAACTTTTTTATGATCATTTTCTGTTTCAATTTTTGATCGCTTTAATGATAATAAAAAAACCTTATTTTTTTTAAGATATTTGATTTCTGCTATTTTTACTTCAGCACCAGCACAACAAGCTGAAATCATTTGCAAGCCTTCGTTGTCTGTTGCTATAATCTTTGCTAGATATTTTTTGTCCATTAATTAACTCTTCTAATTTTAGCGCCAATTTTTTTCATTTTTTTTTCTATATTCTCATAACCTCTATCAAGGTGATATATTCTATTAATTAGTGATTTTCCTTTAGCAGATAATGCTGCAAGTATTAAAGAAACAGAAGCTCTTAAATCAGTAGCCATTAGCTCTGCTGCTTGAAATTTAATATTTCCTTCTATTGTCGCTTTATTACCAACAATAGAAATTTTAGCTCCCATACGATTCAATTCAGCTACATGCATAAATCTATTTTCAAATATCTCCTCTCTAATATAAGATTTTTTACTAGCTTTACATAATAGTACCATCAGTTGGGCCTGTAAATCTGTTGGAAAACCAGGATATGGAGAGGTTTTAATGTTTATATTCTTAATTTTTTTACTTCCTTGAATGTTAATTTGATTTTTTTTTTGAATTATTTTAGCACCAATTTTTTTTAAAACATTAATTTCAGTTTTGATAATCTTTGGATCAATTCCTTTAATCTTTAAATTTCCTTCTGTAAGAGCTGCTGCTATCAAGTAGGTTCCTGCTTCAATTCGATCAGGCATCACTCGATAACTTAATTCCTTTATTTTTATCGCACCTTCAATTTTAATCTTTCTTTTTGCTATCCATTTAACATTACATCCCATTTTATTCAAAAAATTAACTAAATCTTTAATTTCTGGCTCAATTGCGCAATTTGATAAAGTAGTTTTTCCTTTCGCTAGGCATGAGGCAATAATTAAATTTTCTGTTGCACCAACAGAAATTTTTGGAAACCTGATATTTGCTCCTATTAGTCCCCTAGGGGCATTAGCATAAACATATCCTTGAATAATCTTATAATTTACCCCAAGTTTAGATAGTGCTTTTAAGTGAATATCAACTGGTCTCGTACCTATTGCACAACCACCTGGCAAAGATACTTTTGCATTGCCAAATTTTGCAAGTAACGGTCCTAAAACTAATATTCCAGCTCTCATAGTTTTAACCAAACTATATGGAGCAAAGATTTTTTTTTGCTTGTTATTTCTAATGATGATTTTTTTTTTATTGTCTTCAATACTTGAGCCAAGCGATTTTAATAATAATAACATAGTTTCAATATCTTTTACTCTTGGTAAATTAGTCAAAGATATTTTTTTATTTGATAGTAATGTTGCAGCTAAAATAGGCAAGGATGCGTTCTTAGAGCCTGATATTCTAATTTGTCCTTTGAGCTTAGTCGCTCCAAAGACTTCTAGTTTTTTCATGATTATACTTTAGGTAAAGTTACTCCTGTTTGACCCATGTATTTGCCATTACGATCTGCATAAGTCACCTCTGGCGTTTCATTGCCTCTTAAAAATATAAATTGAGATACACCCTCATTTGCATAAATTTTAGCTGGTAGCGGTGTTGTGTTAGAAAATTCAAGTGTTACGTGACCCTCCCAGCCTGGTTCTAGCGGGGTTACATTGACAATAATTCCACATCTTGCATATGTTGATTTTCCTAAACAAATAACCAAAATATTTTTTGGAATTTTAAAACGTTCAACTGTTCGTGCTAATGCAAAAGAATTTGGAGGAATAACACATACTGGGACATTTTTAGTTACAAAATTTGTTGGTTTAAAATTTTTTGGATCAACTATTTCAGAGTTTACATTGGTAAAAATTTTAAATTCGTCAGATACTCTTGCATCGTAACCAAATGAACTAAGGCCATAAGAAATTTTACCATCTCTTACTTGTTTGTCCTCAAATGGAGAAATCATACCTTCTTCGATCGCAAGCTTTCTTATAGTTTTATCAGAAAGTACAGACATTATTTGCTTTTTTTTTTAGATTTTTTTTGAAATATTTTTCTTTTTTTTAGGTTCCTCTTAAGTGCTAAACTCAGTTTGTCATTTTTTTCTTTCTCGTTCATTCTTTGTCTGGATTGGTTAAAAAATCTAGAGTAATAGGTTTTGAAGCATCTAAAACTTTTTCTAGTTCAGGTTCTTTTTTTGGGCCTTCTTTAGCTTCACGTTTTGCTTTTTTATCAGCAAGTTTTTTCTCTCTCTTTGCTTGCTTCTCCATAAGCTTATTGCCTTTTGTAGATTTATAATCGTAATGAATTCCCATAAAATTTTTTTCAAGTAAATATATAAATCATTATATGAAAAAAATTAAGGCAATATTTTGAAAAAATGGTTTATTATATAAATACTTCAAGAAACTACGAAATATGCCCCTATAGTTAAATGGTATAACATGTCCATGGTAAGGATAAATTTCAAGTTCGATCCTTGGTTGGGGCACCAGATTACTTTTTATAAAATATTTTTCTAGCTACAATTGTTGATATAATTAATCCTATAAAAGCTATCAATGGAACGTATATGTCAGGTGAATATATTAAATCTATAATTTTTGGTGCTTCAAGATTTTCTGCAATTATTTTTTCTAACCCACTTCCTATTGACACAATTAAAAATACCTGAGGTATGCTTCCCAATAATGTTGCCCAAAAAAAGTTTTTTACTCTTACATTAAATATGCATGGCAACACATTGGATAAAGGGAAAGGAATTCCACCAGCAAATCGGTAAAATAAAAGATACAAAAATTCAGATTTTTTAAATTTTGTTTCTAATTTTTTAAACCTATTTAAAAATTTATCTCTTATCAAGTCTTTAAGGAAATAGTTTCCAAAAATATATAAAAATGTAGAACCAAAACTTAAACCTAAAACTACAACTATGACTCCTACCCATTTACCAAAAATAAAACCTCCAAGTAATGCAACAGGTGAACCAAAGCCTGCCATTAATACCCAAAGAATTGTTGCTACTAAAAATATTAATGTTAAAAAAATTAAATTGGACTGTTTTAAATTAAAAAAAACATCTCTGTTGTTTTTGATAAATTCATAACTTGTTAATTCTTGAAGAGTAAATCTTGATAAAAAAAAGTACAAAAATGATGAAATAACAATTAGATAAAATAAACCTACGGTTATTTTAATTTTTTTTGCTTTTTCCATAATTTATTGAAGTTATTATAAAATCTTCTATTTGCTATTTATATATATAATTACTATAAAGATCAAAATTTATTAAAAACTTTAACCTAATTTATGAAAAGAACATATCAACCATCAAATATTAAAAGAGCAAGAAAACATGGCTTTAGATCCAAAATGAAAACTAAAGGTGGTATTAAACTATTAGCGAGAAGAAGAGCTAAAGGAAGAAAGTCTTTAACAGTATCAGTTTAATTAAATGAAAAGCAAAATAGTTGCTCTTTCTAAAAATGAAGATTTCAAAAATTTACTTAGGAAGAAGAAAATTTCCAACAAATATCTAACTGTATTCTTTGGTTCACTAAAAGATAAAGACAATAAAAAATTAAATATTAGCTTTGTGACTAAAAAAAAACAAATTCGTAATGCTGTAAAAAGAAATAAAATCAAGCGTAGATTGAGAAATATTATAAATGATGCTGTTAAAGAAATATCAATAAACTTTAATTATTCATACCTTCTGATTGCTAAAATAACTATGCTAAACAATGAATATGCGATAATAAAAGATACTTTATTTCAAGATTTTAAAAGGATCAAATAGTGAAAATTATTTCGAATATATTTATTTATATAATCAAAATTTATAAAATAGTTATAAGTCCTTATTTAACACCATCATGCAGATATCTTCCAACTTGTTCTGACTATATGATTGATTGTTTAAAAACACATGGGCTGATTAAAGCGATCACTAAAGGAACAAAAAGAATTTTATCTTGCCATCCAATAAAAATATTAGGTGGTGGTGAAGGTTTTGATCCTGTAACTAAAGATTTAAAGGTTAAAAAATAATGGATAGCAAAAATGTAATTGCCGCTATTTCGCTGTCAGCAGCTGTCATAATATTATACTCATTATTTTTTCAGCCAGAACCCAGAGTGATCAAAGAAAATTTAACTGAACAAAAAAAAATTCAAACAACCACAGATACCCCTAATTTAGATCAAACTGAAAACTTTTCTGAATTAACTAGGGATGAAGTATTGAAACAAAATGAAAGAATTCGATTTGAAAATAATAGTGTTGTAGGAACCATCTCTCTTAAAGGAGCAACAATAGATGATCTTACTTTTAAAGAATATAATGTTGAATTAAATAGTAATGAAAAAGTTACACTTTTAAGTCCTAGAAACATTTCAGATGGTTATTTGATAGAAAGTGGATTTGTATCTAGTAATAAAAATATTGATATACCAGATTCTTCAACTATCTGGAAAATAAAAGGCAATAATAAATTAACCCCTAATAATCCTATTAAGCTTGTTTGGAGCAACACCCAAGGAATTACTTTTGAAAAACATATTAATTTAGATGATCAATTTTTATTCACAATTAAACAAAAAATAATTAACTCTTCAGATAAAACTTATAATTTTTATTCATACGGTCAAATTATAAGAAATAAAATTCCAGATATATCTAATTTTTATATTCTTCATGAGGGTCTAATTGCTACTTTGGATGATGAATTAATCGAAGAAGATTATGATGATATCCAGGAAAAAAAGTTCTCTAGAACAGCCCAAAAAGGTTGGTTTGGTATAGGGGATAAATTCTGGATTAGCTCAATTATTCCTCCAAGAGGCAAAGAATTTAAAACTACTTTTGATTACAAAAAAAAATTCAGAGCTAACTTTATCTCAACTGAACCAATGGAAGTAAATGCCAAAGGTTCTATAGAAGAAGAAATTCAAATCATAGTTGCTGCTAAAAGAGTTAATGTAATAGACGGTTATGCTGAAAATTTAAAGATTGATAAATTTGATTTAGCTATTGATTGGGGTTTTATGTACTTTATTACTAAGCCTTTATTCTTTGGAATAGATTACTTCTTTAGATTACTTGGCAATTACGGTCTGGCGATAATTGCAATTACAATGTGTATTAGATTGACTTTTTTTCCTCTTGCTAACTTTTCGTTTAGAAGCATGGCAAAAATGAAAATTCTTCAACCCGAAATGACTAGACTTAAAGAGCTTCATAAAGAAGATAAGACCAAGTTACAGCAAGAAATGATGGCACTTTACAAAAAAGAAAAGGTTAACCCAATGAGTGGTTGTTTACCAATACTGGTCCAGATTCCAGTGTTCTTTGCTTTATATAAAGTTTTATTTGTTACAATCGAGATGAGACAAATGCCTTTTTATGGGTGGATACATGATTTGTCTGAAAGAGACCCAACTTCATTGTTTAATCTTTTTGGTTTAATCCCTTGGGACCCTCCATCATTTTTAATGATTGGTGTTTGGCCTATATTAATGGGGATAAGCATGTTTGTTCAGCAAAAACTTAACCCAACGCCACCAGACCCTATTCAGGCTAAGATTTTTATGTTCTTTCCTATTTTCTTAACAGTTATCCTTGCTCCTTTTCCTGCAGGACTTGTTATTTACTGGACAGTTAATAATATTTTAACAATGGCTCAACAAATTTTTATAATGAAAAGGACTACTGTTAAAACAACTTAAATGCCTTCCTTAAAAGATGATGAATTAATAAAAATTCTACCTGAAGAAGGTCCTTCGGTTAAAGAGGTTAAAAAATATTTAGATAAATACAATGACGAATTTGTTATTATAAAATGTGGTGGTAGCATATTAATTGAACCAAATTTATTTAATATTTTTATTCAAGACATTGCTGTTTTAAATAAACTAGGATTTAATCCTATAATTGTTCACGGGGGAGGGAAAAGAATTAACAATAAATTAAACGAACTTAATATAAAAAGTAATTTTATTAATGGACTAAGAGTTACTGATAAGAACACAATTAATATAGTTGAAGATGTTTTAATTGAGTTTAACAAAGAGATAGTAGCTGGTTTAAAAAATCAATCTTGTGAGTCAAGAAGAATTACCTCTAAAGAATATAATATAATAACTGTAAAACCTGAAAATGAAAAATTAGGTTTTGTGGGCACCCCCACTCACATAAAAGTTAATGTTTTAAAAGAAATTATTAAAGTTAATGAAGTGCCTGTCATTGCTCCTCTAGGATTGGATGAGAATAATCAAACTTTTAATATCAATGCAGATACAGTTGCTGGTGCAATAGCTAAAAAATTAAAAGCTAGAAGACTGATGATTATTAGCGATGTAGAGGGTGTTTTAGATAATGAAAAAAAGCTAATACCTGAAATTAATTCTCAAAAAGCCAAAGAATTAATTGATCAAGAAATTATCTCTGGTGGAATGATACCTAAAATTAATAACTGCTTAGATGTTGCTAGTAACGGAGTAAAAGGAGTTGTTATTATTGATGGAAGAAAAAATCACTCACTTCTTTTTGAATTATTATCTGACATGGGTTCGGGAACTTTAATTAGAAAATGAAAAATTTAATTGATATAAAATATTGGATATTTGATCTTGATAATACTCTTTACAGTGGTCAAACAAAAGTTTTTTCAGAGGTTGACAAAAAGATGTCCTCCTTCATTTCAAAAAAATTTGATGTTGATTTAATTAAAGCAAGAGAAATTCAAAAAAAATATTTCTATGAATATGGAACAACATTATCAGGATTAATGAATCATGATAAAATTGATCCACATGAGTTTCTTGAATTTGTTCATGATATAGATATTAGCTGGCTTCCAAAAGATAAGGTATTAAAGGAGGAACTAATTAAGATTAAAGAAAAGAAATATATTTTCACAAATGGTTCTCATGCCCACGTTGAAAATGTAACTAAACAACTAGGCATTGATGGTTTGTTTGATGGGGCATTTGATATTGTTGATGCCAATTTTATTCCCAAACCAAAAGTTGAACCCTACAAAAAAATAGTAGAAAAATTTGATATAGATCCTACAAAATCAATATTGATTGAAGATATTGCTCATAATTTAGAACAAGCTAAAAACCTAGGCATGAAAACTTGTTGGCTTGAAAATGATGAGACGTTTGCAAAAAAAGATGCTGATAAACCCTATATTGATTATAAGATTAAGAGCTTGCCTTCTTTTCTTCAAGAAATTAATATATTAAAAGCATAATAAAACTAACCTACAACCAATAAATTAAAACTATGAAAGAATTTGAAAATATTATCAATAAAGCTTGGGACAATAAAGATTTAATTAATGGTCAATCTGACCAATTAATATTAGATGCAATTAAAGAAACGATTGAACTTGTTGATAAAGGTATTTTAAGAGTTGCTGAAAAAAAAAATAATGAGTGGGTAGTTCATCAGTGGATTAAAAAAGCAATCCTTTTAAGTTTTAAAACTAATGAAATGCAAACTCTTGCAGGCCCCTACGCTACTTGGTGGGATAAAGTTAGAGGAAAAACTGCAGGCTGGGGAAGAGAAGAACATAAAAAAGCTGGATTTAGAATGGTACCTAATGGAGTAGTTAGACACGGATCTTTCATAGGGAAAAATGTTGTTTTGATGCCTTCATTTGTAAACATTGGAGCTTATGTAGATGAAGGAACTATGGTTGATACTTGGGCTTCTGTTGGTTCCTGTGCACAAATAGGAAAGAACTGTCACATATCTGGAGGTGCTGGAATTGGTGGCGTATTAGAACCAATGCAGGCAAACCCAACAATAGTTGAAGATAATTGCTTTGTTGGAGCTCGCTCTGAAATAGTTGAAGGAGTAATCGTTGGCGAAGGATCAGTATTATCTATGGGTGTATTTATTGGTCAATCTACAAAAATTGTTTATAGAGAAACTGGTAAAGTAATTTATGGAAAAATTCCTCCTTACTCAGTGGTAGTTCCGGGTAGCTTACCAAGTAAAGATAATAAAGGTCCTGCTTTATATTGTGCAGTAATAATTAAACAAGTTGATGAAAAAACTAGATCAAAAACTTCTATTAACGATCTATTGAGAGACTAAATGCCAACTTATAATGAGATTACATTAGCAAAAGAGCTAATAAAATTTCCTAGTATCACTCCTATTGATGCAGGTGTGATGAAATTCTTAGCAAGCAAACTAACTGCTATTGGATTTAAGTGTAAAATTTTAGAGTTTAAGGACAAAGATTCTCAACCAGTTAAAAATTTATATGCAAGACTGGGTAATTTACAACCAAACTTTATGTTTGCAGGCCATTTAGATGTGGTCCCCCCAGGAAACATAAAAGATTGGACCGTTAAGCCTTTTAGTCCAGCTATTAAAAAAAACCACCTTATTGGAAGAGGTGCAAATGATATGAAAAGTGCAATAGCAAGCTGGGTGGTTGCAGTAAATAACTTTGTATCTAGTAATAGAAAATTTAAAGGTTCTATTAGTTTGTTAATTACAGGTGATGAAGAAGGTATTGCTATCAATGGCACTAAAAAAGTAATTGACTACTTAAAAAAGAAAAAAGAAAAAATAGATTTTTGTTTAATTGGAGAGCCTACTAACCCTAATAAACTTGGTGAAATGATCAAGATTGGTAGAAGAGGAAGTATTAATGCAGAGCTAACTATAATTGGTACTCAAGGCCACGTTGCATATCCTCATCGTGCTAATAATCCTTCAACTACGATGATTAAAATACTAAATGAAATAAAAGGAATAAAATTTGACAAAGGAACAAAAGATTTTCAACCAACAAATTTAGAAGTAACTAAAATTAATATCGATAATATTGCTGATAATGTTATCCCAGGTGTTGCAAATGCTACATTTAATATAAGATTTAATAATAAACACTCCTCTTTTAGTTTAAAAAATAAATTAAATAAAATTTTTAAAAATATTGCTAAAAAAAATAAATCTAACTTTAAAATAAAATACCGTGTGTCGGGTGAAGCATTTTTAACTAAGCCTAATAAAACTACTTACATGATTCAAGATGTTATTAAAAAAATTACAAAAATTAAACCCCAACTATCTACAACAGGTGGAACTTCAGATGCAAGATTTATTAGAAAAATCGCTCCATGTCTGGAATTTGGCCTAGTAGGCAAAACAATGCACAAAGTAGATGAGGCAGTATCCATTTCAGATTTAAAAAAATTAACAAAAATATATTCTGAAATTCTTAAAAATTACTTTTAATGATTTGTATTAAGATAGATATCTCCAAAGAACTAAATAATATTGAAGATGAATTAAAGGCTATTTATCAAGAGTATCAATCTTAAATGAAAACTGGTTTAATAACCTCTGATACTTATCAAAATCATAATACAGGTGATGGACATCCAGAAAAAATTGATAGGGTTACAGCAATTATTGACAATTTTAAAAAGTTAGATAATAAGAATTTGATTTGGAAAAAACCGTCAAAATTTGATAGATCACTTTTAGAAGTGACTCACAATTCTAATTATATAAATTTTGTAGAAAAATCTTTTCCAGAAAAAGGATTGTCATCTTTAGATGGTGATACAATTGTCTCCCCAGGAAGTAAGGAAGCTACTTTAGATGCTGTAGGATCAATCATTGCAGCTATTGATGGTGTTCAAAATAAAGAATTTAAAAATGCTTTTTGTGCCGTGAGACCTCCAGGACATCATGCCGAAAAAAATAAAGCAATGGGTTTTTGTATTTATAACAATGTAGCTGTTGGAGCTAATTATCTAATAGATAAATATAAACTTAATAAAATTGCAATCATTGATTTCGATGTTCACCATGGAAATGGAACACAAGACATTTTCTATGATAATGAGAAGGTTTTATACATTTCAACTCATCAATTTCCCTTTTACCCTGGCTCAGGTACAGAGAGAGAGAAGGGTAAATATAACAATATATTCAATATTCCGTTACCTGCTGGCACAACCTCTGAGGAATATTTAAATGCGTATGAATTTGTACTCAAAAAAATAAATGAATTTAAACCTGAATTTATATTACTTTCTGCGGGTTTTGATGCTCATAAAGATGATCCCCTGGCTCAGTTTCAATTGGAAAGTAAAGATTTTTATGAAATTACGAAAAGAACCTTAGAATTGTCTAAGTTTTATTGTGATGGAAAAGTAGTTTCTATTCTAGAGGGTGGTTATGATCTCATAGCACTACAAGAGAGCACTAAAATGCACGTTGATGCGTTGGTAGAATTTAATTGATAATTTCTCAATAGACACTAAAGAATTCACAATGAAACTTTATAAAATTAACAAATCAAATATTGATAAAAAGGGTCGAGGCCTCTATGCTACACAAGATATCAAGGAAGGCACTAGAATTATCGATTATGTTGGTAAAATTATTACTAAAAAACAAACAGAAGAATCTCAAAAATTTGATAACGCTAAACCTATTTATTTATTTAATTTAAATAAAAAGTATGACATGGATGGAGATGTCTCGTGGAACACTGCACGTTTAATAAATCACTCTTGCTCTAATAACTGCGATTATAACGGAACAGGCTTAAAATTGTGGGTTATCGCTATAAAAGATATTAAAAAAGGAGAAGAAATAACAGCTGATTATGGGTTTGGTTATGATGAGAACTATAAACAATTTAAATGCAAATGTGGATCCAAAAATTGTTGCAGTTATATAGTACGTGCTGAATCAAGGTGGAGAATTAATAAAAAGTTTAGTATGAGCCAACAAAAACTTAATAAATAACCTTCTGCAAAAATAATCCCTCAGCTGGTGCAGGAGGAGCACAAAGTATTCTTTTTTTTGATTTAAAAATTAAATCAAATTTTTTTAAATCCCATTTTTTTTCAGCTAAATATTTTAAACAACCAACCATTGATCTTACTTGTTGTTGTAAAAATGATTGTGATTTAAACTGAATTATAATTCTTCCTTTAGTTGACTTTATATTAATAGTTTTCATAGTTCTAATAGGACTTTTTGCGTTACAATTTGAAGATCTGAATGTTGAAAAATCTTTAGTACCCAAAAGTTTTTTTGCACCTTTTTTCATTAAAGAGACATCTAATTTTTTAATTATATGCCAGCCTCTTTCTTTTTCAATTGAGGGTATACTCAATCGATTAAGAATTACATACTTATAAATTCTTTGTTTTGCAGAAAATCTTGCATGGAAATCTAAATTTCTTTTCTTAATATTAAGAATTGAAATATCATTATCATTTACGAAATAGTTTATTGATTTTAATAATTTATTTAAATTTTTGATCTTTTTTTTACAATCGAAATGTGCTGATTGTTCGATGGCGTGTACCCCTGAATCTGTCCGGCCCGATCCTACTAAAGATGTTTTTTCTTTTAAAAGTTTAGATAGTTTTGTTTGAATTAATTTTTGGATTGATTTCCCTTTAGATTGAATTTGCCAACCAACAAAATTAGTTCCCACATATTCAATTAAAATTTGGTATCTATGCATTATTCAAGTTTGAGCCTTTTTTAATCTGTGATCCAAGCATAAATTCATTAATGTTTTGGGGTCTTTTTCCTTGTCTTTGAATCTCTAAAACTTTAATTGATCTTTTATCACCACAACTAATTTGCAAATAATTATCTAATATTTCACCAATTTCACCACCATTAGAACTCAGTTCTGCTTTTAAAATTTTATATCTTTCACCTTTATAAATAAAGAAAGCACCTGGACTTGGGTATAGTCCATTTACTTTACCAATAATATTTTCTGCAGTTTCATTCCAATTTATTTGTCCCTCAGATTTTTTTATCTTGGGAGCATATGTTGCTTCACTGTGATCTTGTTCCTTAAACTCTATTTTGTCTTCTAGAATATTATCAATGTTATCTAATATTTTTTCTGCTGCAAATAATGAAAGTTTTTCTGAAATTATTTCTGCATTATCTCTATCAGCGATTCCAATCGTATATGAATTGCAAACAGGTCCTGCGTCAAGTTCTTCAACTATTTTCATAATACTAACTCCAGTTTCTTTTTCTAAATTTATAATTGATCTTTGAATTGGTGCGGCTCCTCTCCATTTTGGAAGGAGTGATGCATGAATATTAATAAATCCTTTTTTTGCTAAGCTCAAAAATTCTGTTGGAATAATTTGACCATAAGCTACCACGATTACTATATCTGGATTTAAATTTTTTAAATATTGATATTCATCTTTATTATCTTTTAATGTGCTGGGAGTTCTGCACTCAATATTTAAAGTTTCAGAAATTCCTTGGATAGGAGATTTATTAATTTTTTGACCTCTTTGTGATTTTTGTGGTGGTTGTGTATAAACAACTGATATTTGATAACCATTTTGATATAATGATTTCAATATAGGCACTGCAAAAAATGGCGTGCCCATAAAAACAATTTTTTTTAACATAACTTAAACAATTATCCTATTGGACTTAGTCTTAGAAAGTTTTTTTATAATCATTGATTTCTTTAATTTAGACAAATAATCTATAAATAAAATTCCCTCTAAGTGATCCATTTCATGCTGGATGCAAGTTGCTAATAAACCTTCAGTTTTTAATGTTTTTTGATTTCCATCATAATCTAAATATTCAACTTCACATTTGCTTGGTCTATCAATTTCAGCAAATTGATTGGGGACAGATAAGCATCCTTCTTCATAAGTAATTTTTTCTGTATTTTTATTTTTTAAGGTAGGATTAACAAAATATATGGGCTCTTTTTTACTTTCATCTCTACTAATATCTATAACTATAATTCTTTTAGGAATTCCAATTTGGATTGCAGCTAGACCAATACCATTTGCTGCATACATGGTATCAAGCATATCATCCATCAGTTTTTGCTCTTCAATTCCAACCTTCTCAACAATTTTTGAAATTTGCCTTAGCACTTTATCTGGTTCTGTTAAAATTTCTTTGACTGACATAATAACTAGTTATTTTAGTATAATTTTTAAACTTTTAAAGGAAGAATTTTAAGTAAGATTTTGTTTCTTAGTGGGTCAATATTCAATTGATTTAAAGTGCTAATAATAAAAAACATAGTTCCAGGGTCAATATCTTTAAATTGGTCTTGTCCAATAACTTGGACGATTCTTAGCATTGCAGTTCCCATATCTTTATTATTAATTAAGATCTGCATATCTGTGGGCATCATCTCTTCATTACTAACTTTATAAAGATTTTTATATTTG
>Ga0307986_10002376_pt1 | contig 13518 bp, 15 predicted proteins | sample EllFjometageno82_FD_203170 | JGI IMG/M metagenome (GOLD analysis project Ga0307986, IMG submission 203170) | Marine microbial communities from Ellis Fjord, Antarctic Ocean - #82 | ecosystem: Environmental > Aquatic > Marine > Unclassified | place: Southern Ocean | collected 2014-10-09
CTAATTATTTTGATAGTGGAATAATTGCACCTCAAAATAATTTTTTACACCAATTTAATGACTCTGGCTCCTTTTCATATTTTTGTGAATTACATCCTTGGATGATTGGATTAGTTTCTGTAAATAACTCCCAAGTTCCATATTGGATTAAAAATAATGCCGGCTGGTGGGCTGATGGCACCATAGATGATAATTCTTTCATTACCGGATTAAAATATTTGATTGACAATAATATTTTGTCTGTTTCTTCACAAAGTAATTCCGTTGACTCTGTTGAAAATAAAATCCCTTCTTGGATTAAAAATAATGCCGGCTGGTGGGCTAATGGAACTTTATCTGACAATGATTTTCTAATGTGTGTCGAATGGTTAGTATCTAATGAAATAATACATGTTGAATAATTATTAGTCTGTACGAGAACAACCACATTTTACATACAACACTTTGAATTCTCCATCTGTTTTGATGTTGTGTGACATTGGTTTGTTACAATATCTGCATCAATCCTTTACCCTAAATACCAAACTAGACTTTGATGGATTTACCCATGTTTTGGAAATGATGGCGTCCTGTTTTATCCAGCATAATGTGAATGAGAAATCTTTCATGAATCTAGGTGATGGGGAGAATGGACTCTATGGTTATCATTAATTAAATTTTTAGTTAATGAAAAATAATTATATTTTATGAAAATTATTTGTTAACAAGCCTTATTTTTTGTAACATGAATTATTGTTCTATATAGTATATGGTACTTACATAATCTATGCATGCCCTTTGTAAATAATCATCTTAAAGTAATAGGGTAATGAAAACAAAAACATCGTTACTAATTTTACTGACTGTAGTATTAGGTGCATTAGTTTCACCTATGTCTGCAGATGCAGCAACAAATCCAGATATACCAGATCCAAACCAAGATTTTATTTTGACTGGTGCTGGGGCAACTTTTCCATTCCCTCTCATTGATTTGTGGAGAGTAGAATACAAAAACTCCTTTGATAATGTAGATCTAAATTATCAATCAATTGGAAGTGGCGGTGGAATTAAACAACATATTGAAAAAACCGTCAATTTTGCAGCTTCTGATAAACCAATGAAAGAAGCAGAAAGGGAATTGGCCCCAGGAACATTACACATCCCTGAAGCAATTGGTGGTGTAGTAGTAGCATATAATCTTCCGGAGGTACCAGATAAAGGATTAAAATTAACTGCTGATGCAGTTGCAGGAATATTTTTAGGTGAAATTACAACATGGAATGATCCTAAAATTGCTTCTGAAAATCCTGGTTTGAATCTCCCAGATGCAGAAATTGTAACAGTACATAGATCCGATGGGTCTGGAACCACATTCATCTTTACAGATTACTTGAGTACCGTAAGTAGCACATGGGATGAACAAGTAGGTATTGGAAAATCTGTCGCTTGGCCAAATGGCTTAGGTGCTGCAGGAAATGAAGGTGTTGCTTCTGTTGTAAAATCTACAGAGTATTCAATTGGATATATTGAACTTGCTTATGCATTTCAATCAGGAATAGCATTTGCATATGTTGAAAATGCAGATAAAACTGCATTTATTGAGCCAAGTCTAGATAGTATTTCAGCTGCATCAAGTGCTGCAGCTGACAATCTACCTCGTGCTGAAGACAGCTGGGCAGGAGTATCTCTAGTAAATGCACCAGGTCTAAAATCATATCCTCTTGCTAGCTTTACATATTTGCTAGTATCCGATGATCTAAAATCAGTAACAGAAAGTAAAGCACAAGCTAAAGCCTTAATCCATATGATAAACTGGATGATCACTGAAGGACAACAATATTCTTCAAGCTTGCTGTATGTTCCACTAGCAGATAAAGTAGTGAAACTTGGCCAAGACGGTCTACAGAAAGTTAAATATGATGGAGAACTTTTGTGGGATAAAAATGCAGTTAGTACTGCATCAACACAAGCAGTAAAACAAGAAATAACAAATTCTGAAGAAGGTGGCGGTTGTCTAATTGCAACTGCAACATATGGTTCTGAAATGTCGCCACAAGTACAACAGTTAAGAGAAATCAGAGATAATCAATTGATGAACACCGAATCGGGTTCAGCATTTATGTCTGGATTTAACGAATTGTACTATGCATTCTCACCAACAATTGCAGACATGGAAAGAGAAAGTCCAATCTTTAAAGAAATTGTAAAAGTTGGATTAACTCCGCTATTGGCCTCATTGACAATTATGGACCATGTAGAATCTGAATCTGAAGTTTTAGGATTTGGACTGTCAGTAATTGTTTTGAACCTTGGAATGTACATTGCAGCACCTGCAATGATGTTTTACGGAATAAGCAAAAAAGTAAAAAGTATTAAGTTATCTTAATGCTTTTTTCCCTTTTTTATTTTCTATGGCTAAACTATGCTGAATTTTTAGAATTTATAATTTTAAGTTAATTTAACTTAGAAAAAATTAGAATATTTTTTAAACTTCTTCAATTACACTTTGAACTGTTTCATCTAATACTATCTCTGAAATATCTCTAGAATATTCTGCAGTTCTTCGTATGTCTTCTAAAACTAATTTTATAATTGCAATGTTTTCATCATGTTTTAAAGAATCCATGAGGTGTTTTTCCTTTTCTATTACACTTGTTACGCTTGCTGCAACTTTTTCTGCACTATTATAATCTCTTTCTGAAAATGCGGTGATTGAATTTTTAAAAACAACTAATGCTTCTGTACTAATAGATTCTATTTCTTTCATAATTTTTGTATTAATTGGGGACTGCAGATACTTTACTTTTTTAGCAATTAATCCTGCATGATCAGCAATTCGCTCCACACATTTCACTACCGTTCTATATCCTAAACAATCAGATGGTTTACTGAGTCCTGAATCTAACAAAATTTGTGTATTTTCTAATGCCAAATTCAAATTCCTCATCAAATAGAGGCTAAATCTGTCTACATCATCATCTAACTTACTTACCTCCTCTGCACTTTCTATATCTTGATTTTTTAATGCAATAATTGAATCCATATGCATATTTGTTGTAGAATCATACATTCTTCTTAATGCAACATTAAATGATAATTGAGCAAGTTGAGTTAAAACTTGCAATGTTATTTTTTCTGCACTACTTTCAATAATTTCTGTTCCCATCAATGTACTTCTAACCAAGTCTCGAATTATAGTCCGATGTGAATTTGAAATTTCAATTCCTTTTGTTTTAATTTCAATTATTCTGTAACCTGAAAGATACATTGCAATAATTCTTCTACAAATTGATTCTTTTGTATCATTTTTACCTATTGATGATATTGCATGTTTTTTTACATCTTCAATTTTATGAAATAATGTAATTGAGTCATTGAGATTTTTTATTAATGTGACTTCTGAATTTTTTCCCAATTTTAATTCAGTAATCCAAGTTTTTGGTAACGATATGGTATATGTGGATCCTCCTGTTAATTGCAATCGTCGTATTTGTTTAATCTGACTCAATATATGATAATTATTTAATTTGGATATAGATATTGCATGTGTGTTCTATATAGTTCTAAATATATATCATAAACAACATAATTCTCTTATTGATTTCAGATAAGCTGTATGTCCTATAGCAAGTATTGGAAAAAATACTTTCTAAACAAAATGATCGTAGATTTGATAGCGATAAAATTTTCAAAATGGGTGCAACTCTGGCAGGATGTTTTGTACTAATTGTAATTGTTTTATTGGTTTTTCAATTAATTACTCAATCCTATCCAATTTGGGAAGAAGAAGGTCTTTCATTTATTGTAGGAACTGATTGGAATGCTGCTGATGGCAGAGAATCTTTTGGTGCATTACCGTACATAGTAGGCACACTTGTCACTTCTACTTTGGCTATGATCATAGGTGTTCCACTTAGTATTGGAATTGCAATGTTTATTTCTGATGCACCTAAAAAAATTGGTGTTCCTTTAGGATTTTTAATTGAACTTTTAGCTGCAGTTCCAAGCATAATTTATGGCCTATGGGGCATGTACGTGTTTAGGGGATTTTTCTTAGATATGATAGAAAAACCTCTCCATAATACATTTGGAGATAGTATTTGGCTCTTTTCTGGAACTCCTTTTGGACTAGATATTTTCACTGCAAGTATCATTCTTGCAGTTATGATTATTCCAACAGTTTCATCAGTTGCCCGAGAAGTTATGAAAGCAGTTCCTCAACAACAAAAAGAAGCAGCATACATGTTGGGTGCAACTAAATGGGAGATGTTTAAACTTGCAATTTTTCCTTATTCTAAAACAGGATTAATTGGTGCATCCATTTTAGGACTTGGTAGAGCAGTTGGGGAAACAATGGCTGTAACTATGTTGATAGGAAATGCTACTGGTATCAATGCAATTCCAGAATCTTTGTTTGATCCTAGTCAAACTATGTCAAGTATTATTGCTAATGAATTCATTGAAGCATCTCCTGCAGGATTACATCTCCCTGCATTAATTGGAGTGGCTTTAGTTCTTTTGTGTATTGCAATTGTGATTAATGTCATTGCACATCTTCTTGTAACTCGAATGCTCAAAGTAAAAGAGGGAAGTATCAACACTTGAACAATCTTAAAAAAAGACAAGAGTATAGATCTCTTTTCAAACAAAATGTTAAAAAACGATTAATTATTGACAAAATTGTACGCATCATTATCATTAGTTGTGTAATTGCCGCAATCATTCCTCTTGGTAGTATTTTGGCAGAGGTATTCAAAAATGGAATTACTGCAATTTCTATAGAATTTCTCACTCAAACTCCTGGCTCAGTAGGTAGTGGAACTGGTGGTGTGGGTCCTGCAATTCAGGGGACTTTGATTGTAGTTGGACTGGCAAGTCTAATGGGAGTTCCGATAGGTGTTTTTTCAGGGATATTTTTATCTGAATTTGGAGATAATAGACTTGGAAGATCTGTTAGATTTTTCAATGATGTATTTATGGAATTCCCATCTATTGTATTGGGAATTTTTGCATTTTTAGTTATTGTTTTAGTTTTAGGTCATTTTTCAGTATGGGCTGGAGCGTTTGCATTGGCTTTGATTATGTTTCCAATTATAGCTAGAACTACTGAAGAATCTCTAAAGATGGTTCCAATTACTTATCGTGAAGCTGGTATGGCATTAGGTCTAAGAAAATGGGTAGTAACTATGAGAATTGTAATTGCAGCTGCTAAAGAAGGAATGATTACAGGAATAATGCTATCTGTTGCAAGAATTGGAGGGGAGACTGCCCCCCTAATTATGACTATTCTTGGAAGTAGTTTATTTTTTGCAAACATGAATACTCCAATGGATGCATTACCATTACGAATTTGGAGATTGTCAATGTTACCCTATGACAGTGCACAACTTCAGGGTTGGGGTGCAGCACTAGTTTTAATTTTTATTATTATGGGGATTAATATTGGACTTAGAGCACTAGTGTTACATAAAAAAGAAACAATGCAAATTCTAAAAATTCTTAAAGAAACAGTTGGGGGCAGAAAATAACTGTCATGACATACGAATCTCAAATATCTTCAGAACCAATTGAAAATGATTCTGAAAAATATAAAATGATTGCAGAAAATGTTACCATATCTTATGGCGGCGTTCCTGCAGTCAAAAATGTTAGTATGAAATTTAAAGAAAAATCCGTTACGGCACTAATTGGTCCTTCGGGTTGTGGTAAGACAACCTTTCTCAGATGTTTAAACAGAATGCACGATATGACAAAAAATGCTAAAGTTGATGGTAAGGTAATGATTGATGGTATTGATCTTTATTCTAAAGAAATTGATCCAATTTACCATAGACGAAAAGTTGGCATGGTATTTCAAAAACCCAATCCTTTTCCAACTATGTCTATTTTTGATAATGTTACAGCTGGACTTCGACTAAATGGTGTAAGAGATAAAAGAATTCTAAATGAAATTGTTGAAGATACTTTAAAGATGGCTTACCTTTGGGATGAGGTAAAAAATGATCTTAAAAAACCAGCTGTGGAATTATCTGGAGGACAACAACAAAGGTTGTGTATTGCAAGGGCATTAGCAATTCAACCTGAAGTATTACTTATGGATGAACCTGCATCTGCATTAGACCCAATAGCAACTCAAAAAATTGAAGAAACAATCACTGAATTAAAAAAAGAATTTACAATTATCATAATTACTCATAATATGCAACAAGCAGTTCGTGTTTCTGATTATACTGGATTTATGTATCTTGGAGATTTGATTGAATTTAGAAACACTAAAAAATTATTTACTGATCCAAAAAATGATTTGACTGCAAAATATGTTCAGGGACAATTTGGCTAAATGACTCGTCTTATTGATCCATCTTTAGAAAAACTTTCATCAATAATGATGGATATGGGAAATACTTCAATTGAATGTATTTCATTAGCCATTGACTCTTATTTTGAAGGAAAAAATACAACTAAAGAAGTTCATGAATTATCTGATTCAATTCGAACTAAATATTTTGAAGTTGAGGATTTAATTTTTGACATGTTATTGAAATACCAACCTCTTGCTGATGATTTTCGATTAATTCGATCATCCACTGAAATATCTTATGCTTTTTCAAGATTTGGGAGATATGCTTATGACATTACACAAGTTAGAGATTTGTTTGGAGATATTTCTGATTGTGATAGTGAACCCCTAGTTGTAATTTCCAATAAAGTAAAGCATATGATCCGAGAAGCTGTTCAATCTTTTGCAAAGTTGGATATTAGAAAAGCTACTAACATTCAAGACGATGAGATATTTATTGATAAAATCTACAAAGAAAGATTACCTCAATTAATTGAATCAAATAATACCAAATGCGCCCTTGCAGAGGCATTAGTTTTAACATATCTTGAACGGATTGGAGATCATGCTGTTTTCATGAGTGATGCAATTAATTATATCGTTACTGGAAAACATAAACCAAGTCAAAAAAGAATTGATTCTCATACCAATTTTTAATTTTTTTATGTATTTTTTAAAATTAATTTTTAATTTATTTTAATAATTCTAACTATATGAAATATGATTACATTCCAATATATTGTAACATATGTAAAAAATCAACTCTAGGGATATTACCTAGAAAAAATTAAAATGATTAATGACTTGGAAAACTTCGTTACTGATTTTATTTGCAACAGTGATGGTTGCTTTTGTACCTCTTTCAGTATATGCTACAGTTGAAGATGGTGATTTAAAAAAAATTACTTCTGATGGACAATATGAAATTGGTATGACTTGGCAACCTGTAGGACCTTTAGAACCTGGAATTGATTATCTCTTTAATTTTGAGGTACGTGATGGAATGACTCAGAAAAGCATTGATGGCGCATCATTTAATTTTGATGTCATAAAAGATGGCATAATTACTGATAGTGCATCATCTGCTTCTGGAACAATCACAAAAACAATCTCCTTTGAAGAGACTGGAATAGTTAATCTAATGCTAACTGATGTTAATTCATCCACTCAGCAAGTTGATTTTACTTTTCCAGTAGGTTCTGAAACAACAACTAAGGATGGAATATCATTCATTAAAAAGAACTACAATGCAGAACCAAAAATTTACTTTTGTGGTAGTGCTAAAGATCTAAAGACCTGCCTTAAAAAAGAAATTAAAAGTGATGCTGCTTGGTTTGGCAAAGTAACTATCATGATTTATGCACCTGGTTGGAATACTGACTCTTACGCAAGAGACTCAATTGGACATACTGCAGAATCTGCAGTTACAATAACCTCTCGTGGGGATGGTAATCGAAACTTCACCGTAGGTGTTTGTAACGATGCTGACTCTAAAGGACTAATTGAAACTGGACCTAATACTGGAGTATTCTATGGACGTCTAAAACTAAGTGGAATGGATCATGATATGAATAATGATGGTGTAAAAGAGACTGGCCTTGGTGGAACTGGCTGTAAAAACTCTCCCTTTGATGAATATGCAAAAGTTGAAACTGGCAGAGATGGTGCAGTTACTGTTAACTGGGAATATAATCCCGAAGATGACAAGATTGTAAGTAACACTCTAACATATGGTTGGGATATTGCTACAATCCAATTCCTAGAGGATGAATATCCAATTAACGGTATGGTAGAATTCAAACTCAAAGAGAAAGATTTAGGTGATATGCCTAAAGATAAAGTTGATTTGAACTTTAGAGTTTGGTCTGATAGTGATATGGCAGGTATTCTAGTTGAGTCAACACAAGACAAGAATTACAAACACAAGAAACCATACCACTTCAACATACAAGATAATGAGGCATCAAATGGTGATAACTTGTTTACACAAGAAGGTGATACCATCTATGTTGAATATGTAGATACTACATTACCTGCAATTGGACCTAATGGGGAGAGATATTCTATATCTGATACTCTTGATATCATTGGTACAACCTCTGTAACATCTGGATACCCATATCTCACACTCCGTTGAAAATGTCTATTCTAGAATCCGTAACACAAAAAACACAAATAGAAAATCCCTCAGATTTTTCTACTTTATCAAGTAGAGAATCTCTTTTTATTAATCTAATAAATCAAAATCCTGGAATACGATACCTTGAACTAAAGAATTTAACTGGTTTACAAAATGGAGTTATCTCTCATTATTTACGGCAATTAGAATTAAATGGATTGATAAAATCTGTTCGAACTCCTAGAGTTAGCTGTTTTTACCCTTTGTCTTTATCTGAATTATCTCAAAAAATATTTAGACGTTCCAGACAAATAACTCCGCAAAGAATTATTCTTGCATTAATTCAAAAAAATCATTCTTTTCGTTCTTTAGTGAAAGAAGTTAAAAAAGCACCTTCAACTGTTTCCACTTATACAACAAAATTAATTCATGATGATATTGTTGTAATTAGTTACAAGAACTCTGAAAAAATATTTAAAATTAATCCAAAAGTTTACGATCAATTAATTTATACTTTAAAAATTAATGTGTGATTTACTCTTCAACAATATCTAAAACAAGAATCAGGAACATTCTGATATTCTATTTACTCATATGAGTGATAACTATGTTCTAGTCACGATTTATCCCATATGTATTGGTAAATGTGTAGAAACATGGGACATTGATAGATTAACATCATAAAACCAAAAAATCTTTTTAAAAAAATTTAAAAAAAGTAGCAAAACTTGCAATTACTCCAATCATTTTATAAAAAATGGATAGGTATAATCTGATCAAACGAAAAAAATCTGACCCAGAACCAATTAAAAAATCAACAAACATTCTAGATTCTACTGCCAAGAATGTTTTGGAAAATATGATTAAAGACATAGAGGGTAAACGTATTCAACAACTCCAAAAATCAATCAGTGATTTAAAAACAAGATTTGATACAAAAATTGATGAAGATAAAATGAAAAAAGGAATGGAATGTATTTCAAATGAATCTTGTTTTAACGTCTAGTGGAAATCAGTTATTTTAGTCATGAATTAAAGAAAATAATACTAATCTAATAGAAAAATCATCCAATCAATATTGGTTCAAACTGATGAGAAACGTAAGGCTTATGCAAAAGAATATCGTTCAAGACCTGAGGTTAAAGCACGAAGAAAAATCAATTAGAAAATTAATACGCTTTTTATTTGACAAATATTTGTTAAAACTTGATATGAAAAAGGGAAAAAATATTATTATTTTATTATCTGCAATTATTTCTGTAATAGTTATTTCGGGTTTTGTTATAATGTATCCTAACATTCAAAATTCTAACTATGATGTAAATTTTACTTCTCCATATACAGGTGAAGAAACAAGAGGAATAAAATCACTTTCTCAAGATGATATTAATGGTCTACAAAATGGTGCGGGAACACCGTTTGGAGGCATGGCAAAACTTGCAGAATTAAACGGTTATCCAGGTCCCAAACATGTGCTTGATTTAACATCACAGTTAGAATTGAATGATACACAAATTGAACAAATTGATAAAATATATCAAAATATGAAATTTGAAGCAGTCATTTTAGGTGAGAAAATAATCACAGTTGAAAGTCAACTAAATGAAAAATTCTCAGATGGCTCTATTAATGAAAATTATCTGCAAGAAAAAGTACATGAAAGTGCAGAATATTATGCTGAACTGCGTAACGTCCATTTACAATCACACCTTTTGATGATGACTGTTCTTAGTTCTGATCAAGTTCAAAAATATGGTGAATTGAGAGGATATTCTTTAGAAGATCCATGTGAGCACATTCCAGAAGGTCATGATGCAAAAATGTGGAAATTACATAATAATTGCTAAATTTTGTAATGATTGTGGAACAAGTTTAGATTGAATTTACACCTAAGTTTGACTAAAACCACTTTGTAACGTGATTAACTCTTACAATATCATGTTATGTGTTTGTTTGATAGATTAACACCATAAAACCAAAAAATCTTTTTTTCAAAATTTCAAGAAGTGTAACATTAATTTTGGATACATCCTCTGACACTCCAAATGTATTTTCAAGGGATTGTGCTGAGGATCTAATTATCTCCAAAAGTTTTTCTTTAAAAATTGTATTAAATCCTAACCCGACTAATCTAATTGTCCCTGTAACTGCAACCATAGCAATACCTTTTCCCCACTCCCCAGTTCCAACTGAAACGTGAAAATCATTGGATTACCTTAGAACATTTCTTCTAATTCATTTATCGAATGTACCTAATTCCTATTATGTAAATTCATTCTAATCATAATTACACATTCATAGTGAGTGATGAGAAGAACAGGATTTATTTCACCTGTGTTTTTCTATCTTCTCCTCACTATCCCTAAACTAAAAAAACTTGCATTATCCTAATCTTCAGTTAAGTCAAGTTCTCTACTTTCTAACACTGGAATATATTCTGCAAAGTATTCTTCCAAGTCTATCTTATACCAAAACAATTCAATATTTTGTGCTTTAAAACTTGGAAATAAGAAACACGCAACAAATCCACTAAGCATAGAGGGTGTTTTCAAATATTAAGCAGAACGAAAAAGGCAACCAAGCGTTTAACGCTTGACCACAAGAGGAAATCTCTTAATGTTCTGCAGTTTAGAGGGCTTCGCCATTTAATTTCTTCATTAGATAATTTTCCATATGGCCACATAGGAATCAGTAAAAATCTAAAGGTCGTTAAATTTAGTTAATATCCAAATAAAATAAACTAGTATCTTGGAACGATGCTAAGTCTTGATTTTGAAGATATTGCAATTATTGAAATAATTGCTACTGCTAGGATCATGGCTGCAATTGTGCCAAACTCTGGAATTACACTTGTACCGATAATTTCAATTGAAGATGAACCTTTAGGAACTTTGAATGTTATTTGTCTGAATTCATCAGTTATTGGACCTAAACAATCACAATTATCATCATAGACAGTTACAAATTCTTCATCAACTAGAACTTCAAATTGAGAATCATGGTATAGAATCTCAGAAGGTATTCGGATTGAGACATTGTTTGTTTCAGGTGCGTAAACATCTAAAGTTAATGTCTTTGAATCAATGTTGACAATTGCATTTGATGCAACAATACTTTGTGAATGTGCATTGATATTTCCTACCATTAAGGATAGATTATTTTCAGTAATTACAGGAAGTGAATTTGATACAGAATTGGGAGTCAATACTGCAATTTCATCACTACTTTTCATAACAGTATAGATTTTTTGTGTAGGATTATGAAATAACATATCATGTGCTTTTACACCGGTTTCAATTACATCAAGTATCTCTAAAGTATCAGCATTCATTTTTACAATTCGTCCAGCATCCATTAATCCAGCATAAACTACATTATTTTGAGAATCAACAGTTATTGCATGCATTCTATCAGTAGTTCTTACTTTTTTCACAAGTTCATGTGATGAAGTATCTACAATTGAAACTGCAAATTCACCTCTATGTGTAATGTATGCATTTGTTCCATCTTTATCAATTGCAATTCCCCATGGACCAACTCCAGTATTAATAGAAGTGATTAATGAATTTGTACTACCATCAATAAAGGAAACACGATTATCGGCAATACTTGCAACAACTATTGTATTAGTAATTGGATTAACTTTAACTTCTAATGGATGTCTTGGTACAGGTATTGCATCAATTACCATATCAGAATTAGTATCAATAACTATAATTTCATGAGTATTGAAATTTGCAACATACAGATTATCATTGTTAGGATTAAATGCAAGAGACCATCCACCTGTGTTTTGAATTACATCAGGAACTACTCTATCTCCAGGGTAGCCTTTTTGAAGAATAATTGCATCAGGTAATTCAATTGTAGATTCATACAAAAAAGTATCATAATTGTAAACATCTATTCCACCACTTTCAAAAGTTGCAACATAGATTTTATTTTTTTCAGGAACTGCTTCTAGTGCAATCACCCCACCAGATGTTTCAAATTCATCCATAACTCTATCAGTTTGTGTATGAATAACTGAAATTATTCGCTCTCCCAGACTAGATACGTAGACTTTATCACCATCAGTAGTAATATCCATTGGGCTATCAGGTACAGAAATACGTGCAGTTACGTGGTGGCCAAATGCCACATCAACTGGAACTATAATCATCATTGAAATAATAAATAAAGAAATTGCAATTTTTTTCATGTTTAAATCAAATTTTTGCCATTAATAAAATTTCATGTTATATTTTATTTAAATTACATATTTTATGTTTAATTTACAAACTTCACAATATCCAAATAATTCAAAACTTGCTTTCAAAATTTGGTATTTTGATTTTTTAATAGATTTGTTTTGTATTTCTTTAAGAGTATCTTCATCAACGTCATCAATTTTATCACATTTTACACATATCAAATTGATATGCTCGTCAGTATGAGCATCAAATCTCGCATTTCCACCCACAACTAATTTGCAATACACAAACAAAAAATTATTTTAAAAATCAAGCAGGAGAGGATGGAATGGTTGACAATCCATTTAGAATTTTGTCAATTTCATTAATTGCAATCTTATCTCGTCCTATCAAATCAAATTTTTGCAAAATAGTTTCAAATTTCTTTTCTTCTTCAACTTGTTCACTTACAAACCATTCAAGGAACGCATATGTTGAATGATCTTTTTCTTTTTGTGCAATCTCTACCATGTTATGAATTGCTTTTGTAACAATTCTTTCATTGTTTAGTGCTGTTTTGATTATTACTTCAAGAGACTTGAAATCAGATGCGGGTGAGTTAATCGCAGGGATTACAGCTGAAGAATCAATGTCATTAAGATAATGAATGAATTTTAACATATGCGTTCTTTCTTCTTCTGCTTGAATGTAAAAAAAGGCAGCAGCCCCATCATAACCCGTAACTTCACACCAAGAAGCCATAGCTAAGTAAGAATTAGATGCATTAGATTCCAAGGCAGTTTGATCATCTAATACTTTTTTCATTTTAGGAGAAATTTTCATAAATTATCTTAAAAATTATTGTTAAAATAGTTTCTCTAATCAGATTATGATAGTAATGTAACAAC
>Ga0307986_10002377_pt1 | contig 13518 bp, 10 predicted proteins | sample EllFjometageno82_FD_203170 | JGI IMG/M metagenome (GOLD analysis project Ga0307986, IMG submission 203170) | Marine microbial communities from Ellis Fjord, Antarctic Ocean - #82 | ecosystem: Environmental > Aquatic > Marine > Unclassified | place: Southern Ocean | collected 2014-10-09
ACCAAATAATTGAGTATCAATAAAGTCACACAGGCAGTGAATAACTACCAAGTGTACTTCTTGTATGCGCGCCGTTCGACTCGAAGGCACGCGTATTTCAATGTCTTGATCCCTGAGTAGGCCTGCCATTGTGCCGCCATTGCTACCGCTAAGCACCACCGATAGCATCTCTCGCTCCCGAGCAGCGCTCATGGCGGCGGCAACATTAGCAGAATTCCCACTGGTTGAGATGGCAAGCAATACATCGCCAGGCTGTCCTAGTGCGCTTACCTGTTTTGAGAAGATCTCTTCATAGCTGTAGTCGTTTGCTATGGCCGTTATGGTGGAGCTATCCGTTGTTAGTGCCATTGCGGGCAGCCCTGGCCGTTCCTTTTCGAAGCGATTTAGTAGTTCCGCCGAGAAATGCTGGGCATCACCTGCAGAGCCCCCATTTCCACAACTCAGTATCTTGCCGTTGTTCAGGAGGCTATTCACCATAGCCTCGCCGGCACGATGAATAGGTTCGATCAGTACTTCAAGTGACTGTTGCTTAACGGCAATGCTGTCTTGAAAATGTTGGCCGATCCGATCTGCTAATTCCATCTAGATAATTACCTTGTGATTCTTTTCGTGAATCAAATTCGTGAAATAAAAAGTATTCTTATGTATCGGCCGTTAGTGCGCCAATATTTACCATTTCGGGGCGCTTTCTTTGGCTTCCCTAGAATAGGACTGGAATTAGCAGGTGAAAGTTTCAGTAAAATGCATTTTTAATCCAATCAAGGCGAAGCTCAGTTGAATCAACAGGAGATGTAGATGCATGTGTTAGGCCTATTACATCGAAGCGACAGACGCTGCTTTGCAGTCGAGGATGAGATTGCAGATAGTGTGCTGCTGTAAGACGAATCTTTTTCTGCTTAACGGGAGTTACGGAGCTTAATGCGCCGCCGAATTGCTCGCTGCGTCGATAGCGAACCTCTACGAATACCAAGGTGTTGGAATCTGCCATGATTAGATCGATCTCGCCATGGCGAGATCGATAGTTTCTGCAAAGCAGCCTTAAGCCCTGAGACCGAAGATAACGTGCGGCCTTCGATTCTTGAGCTTTGCCAAAGACTTGGCTATTGATGAATCGTCCAAAGTGCATCGAGTGGCCAGGGGGAAGGCTTAGTCTGAGGAAGCGTCCGAGCTCTCTTGTAGTGTGGCTTTTCCATCGACGAAGCGAGCGACTTCTAGGCGACGGTGAATGCGCCCGTTGCTATCCATGCTGAGAACACCGGTGGCGCCCCGCAGTGAGGTAATGTCTTTCTCAGCGAATTGCTGTAAACGAGAATACAGGCGAAAACTGTCTATACCCATTGCTCGGAAGCGCTGCACCGGACCCTGAGCGGGTCGCAGGTTAGATGCGGCATTGGATTTTAACGGGTCGGAGCTGGCTAAGACCCAGGGGGCATCGGTAAATACAATGCCGTTTAGATCTTGGTTCGCACTTTGATTATCTAGGCCATCATAAATGGAGGGTAGAGCATAGACGGGTATGTCGCCTGCGAAGTAGAAGGCGAGGGTAGGCTTTATCTGTCGACCCTCTCTTGGATTAGCGATTAGGAAAATAAAGTCGATATCGCCGCGGCGTCGTGGCGTGAATTCTACGCTAGACCTTGGCAGCAGCTGAACTATTCGGTCTCTGCGCAATTCGCTGGAATCGATGGCCATTAGTCGCTTAATAACATCAGCGTAGTCATTGTCACCACTGAACGTCGACTGTGAAACTAAGTTGCCACCCCTGCCTATCCAGCTGTTTGCGAAGGCTTGTTGTAGGCGCTGATAGTCGCTAGATTCAGGGGTAATTATCGCGGCATTCCTATGTCCTGCCTGCCAGGCTAAATTGACTGCTTGTTCAATCTCGTCTTCAGGGGCGAGTCCAAATTGAGTGAGGTTCGTCGAAGTAGCGTTGCTCTCATCGGCATAATTGAGGGCGAGAGTAGGTACCGGTAATTCATCGAGTTGCTGCAGCTGATTGACTAGCTGTTTGTAGAGCGGCCCGATTATCAGATCGGCACCACTGGCAACGGCGGCATCAAAGATTGGATATATAGTAGTTTGATTGCTGCTATCGAAGACTGAAATCTTGGGTACGTCACGGGAGACATCGAGTGCGGCATAGTAGGCGCTGAGAAATCCTTCCTGAATAGCTCTCCCGGCACTGTCTTGTAGCGGGAGTATCAGAGCGATATGTTGCGGTCGCTCTCCCCAGGCCTGCGCCAGCCCGTCTAGTTGCTCCGGCAGTTGCGCAGCTGCCGGGTGTTGGCTCCATATTCTTCGCCATTGGTTAATAGCATCTAGCTGGGAGCGTATGCTGTCCGACTCGGAAGTTACGACGCGCGCAAGCTCGACCCAGCCTCGCGATTGATAGCTATCTGCGGTGTCCGCGAAATTATCGAGCTGCGCTGGAGAGAAGCTGTTTATAGCATCCCAAATTTCGTTGTGAACGTTGAAGTCTAAGTTTGAATTGTTCTCATCGGCGTCGCCAAGCTGCAAATAGGCCGCTAGAGCTTGCTCGTATTGTCCACTGTCCTGATAGGCGCGCCCCAAAGTCAGCCGATAGTCTCGCCTAAGCTCGGGTAATTCCTGCAGCCCTCGGTCATTAGTCTGTGCGAGAAATTCAAGTGCCGCTCCAGCTCGGTTATTGCCCAGTGCCAGTTTTGCCTGCAACAACAATGCGCGAAATTGTATTGGCTCTGGGTAGCCTGTGAGGTCGCCCACGAATGCGGATTGCCGCGCTGCTCGCTCCAGCAAGCCGCCATCGATCAAGGCTTCCAGCGCGAGTAGACGAAATTCAGTGGATCTCAAGCCAGCGCTGGTGTTTGCAGCACTAACGAGTTCATCGATTGAGGCATTCAGTGGGTTAAAGCCTGGTGCGGATTGAGTCGGCGAATTCGTAGACGAAGAGCACGCCTGTATGAGGACTAGTAACAGAGGCAGGAGTAATCGTGCTTTGCGCGTATTGGCTAATTTCATCTTTGTATCGGGGATTTTGTCTGTTAAGTTGTGCGCTTGTTTTTAAAGACTAATACAGTTCACTAGGGACAGCAATTTATTCGCTATCGTAGTTGCCCGAATGATACTCGCGAAAGAGATAAGTTGATTGAGAAGCTTGGCCAATGAGTGATTCAGGTACGCTATATATTGTCGCTACGCCCATCGGGAATTTAGATGATATCTCAAGGCGTGCCACCCAGATTCTAAATGATGTGGATCTCATAGCTGCAGAAGATACGCGTCATAGTCAAAAGTTGCTGCAAAGCATACAAGTTGGCACCCCTGTAGTTTCCCACCACGATTTTTCCGCAGACAGTGCCATCAATCGAATTCTCGATAAACTGGAGTCCGGCAGCTCGGTTGCATTGATATCTGACGCGGGAACACCGCTGATATCTGACCCCGGCTACAAGCTGGTTAGCTTGGCGCGGCAGAAAAACCTCTCTGTTATTCCCATTCCAGGTGCCAGTGCGCTGATATCGGCATTAAGTGTTTCTGGGCTCGCCACTGATAGATTTACCTTCGAGGGTTTCCTGCCCAGCAAGTCGGCAGCAAGACAGAAAAGGCTATCGGGATTGGCGGATGAGCAGCGTACGATGGTGTTCTATGAGTCGACTCACAGAATAATGGAAAGCCTTATGGATATGCGCGCGGCATTCGAAGAGCAGCGCTTGATATTTATCGGTCGAGAACTGACAAAGCGTTTCGAGTCGCATTTTCTCGGCACGGCGGCTGCTTGCGTTGAGTGGCTTGGCGCAGATCCAATGCAACAGAAGGGTGAATTCGTCGTCATCGTGGCGGGCTGCGATGAACAGCTTGAGGAGGCGCGCAGGCATGAACAGGCCATGGATATTGTGCGGTTGTTGCGCTCAGAAGTTTCGATGAAGAAGGCGGTAAGCCTGGCAAGTAAGATAAGTGGTGCACGCAAGAATCTGCTGTATGAGGCGGCACTGAAAGAATTTGCCGAGAGCGAGGATTAGTTTTTCGCGAATATCAGTTGTAACCGGTGAGTTTCTCCTTTAGTCTTCGCCCCGAGTCAGCCGGGCAATTGCTGTCTTTAGCTCTTCGTTTGTCGACTATCGATTTACGAGGAAATCGACAGAGGAAAGTCCGGGCTCCATAGAGCAGGGTGCCAGGTAACTCCTGGGGGGTGTAAACCCACGGCTAGTGCAGCAGAAAGTATACCGCCTCAAAGCTTTCGGGTTATGAGGTAAGGGTGAAAAGGTGCGGTAAGAGCGCACCGCGCGACTGGTAACAGTTCGTGGCAAGGTAAACCCCACTCGGAGCAAGGCCAAATAGGAATCCACAGATGCTGCTCGCATTGGATTCGGGTAGGCCGCTAGAGACCTGTGGCGACACAGGCCGTAGATGAATAATTGTCCTCGACAAAACCCGGCTTATAGGCTGGCTCGCTTTAATTTCCCCACTTGTGTAAAAAATCCTAAAGATTCTTAATAATCTACTTTAAGTAAGGCTGCTATTGAGTTGTATTTTCTCAAGATGCGGCTTTCCATTTCTGTGATTTAGCGGCATTTTCCCCGCTTTTAGCGACAAGTTCCCGCACTTTCCCTATAAATATCAGGCAAATAAGGCTTGCGCGGGCGCAATAGTGCCTCTATAGTGTTTCTTTGTGGCGAAAAGTGGAAAGAATTGTCGATTAGTGGGAATTAAAAGAATTAACCCCAAGACAGCTTCTTCCAATAATAATGGGGACAACACGTGTTTCGCGGCATAAATACTATCAATCTAGATGCAAAAGGTCGCATGGCTATGCCTTCGCGTTACCGTGAGCAGCTCACAGAGCAATGCTCGGGGCATCTAGTAGTTACTATCGACACGAACCACCGTTGTCTTTTGCTCTATCCACTTTCCGAGTGGGAGCAAATTGAACGTCAAATAGAATCTCTCTCCAGTTTCGATCCAATGTCTCAGCGTGTCAAACACCTGCTTATCGGTCATGCCAATGATTTAGAGCTAGACGGCAGCGGCCGTGTGTTGCTCCCGCAAGAGCTGCGCCAATATGCACAGCTAGAAAAACACGTGTGTCTTATTGGCCAGGGTAAGAAGCTAGAGATCTGGAGTCAGGATAACTGGAATCAACAGCGCGATCAGTGGTTAACGGAATCGGCAACAGAAGGCGAGCTGCCGGATAAGCTGCGGTCCTTGGCGCTCTAGGTTGAAAGTATGACCGGCGAATCAACACACGAAACGGTATTGATGCAAGAAGCTATCGATGCGCTTTCGATCCGCGAAGACGGTTGCTATGTAGATGCAACATTTGGGAGAGGAGGCCATAGTCGGCTAATTCTTGAAAATCTAGGAGCCAAGGGCAGTCTTATCATTTTCGACAAAGACCCTGAGGCGATAGAAGTTGCGACACAAATCAGAGAGAAAGATGAGCGTTTGCAGATTGCTCATGCTCCATTCGGAGACATCCAGGCGCAGTTAACAGCCCGAGGGTTGAGTGACGGAGTTGACGGCATCTTGTTCGACTTAGGTGTTTCCTCCCCTCAGCTAGACAACGCAGAAAGGGGGTTTAGTTTTCTGCGCGATGGTCCGCTCGATATGCGCATGGACCCGACCGCGGGGCAGAGCGCCGAACAGTGGATCAATAGCGCAGGAGAGGCTGAGATAGCCGACGTGTTGTATCAGTACGGTGAAGAGCGACATTCCAGACGCATGGCGCGTCGAGTCATTCTAGAGCGCGCAGAGAGACGCATTACCAGAACCGGTGAATTGGCGGAGATGATCAAAGAAGCGAACCCAGCATGGGAGCGGGATAAGCATCCGGCTACGAGAGCGTTTCAAGGGATTCGGATTTTCATCAACGACGAACTTGGCGAATTGGAGCGAGGCTTAGAACAGGCGTTGAAGATGCTTAAGGTGGGAGGCAGGCTTGTTGTTATCAGCTTCCACTCCTTAGAGGATCGAATGGTTAAGAGGTTTATTGTTAAGCAGGCTAAGGGGGATAGTTTTCCAAGAGGCCTGCCAATATCTCAGGATATGTTAAGCCCGAAGCTGAATCCGATAGGAAAGAGAATCAAGGCTAGCGCGCTCGAGGTGGACCGAAACTCAAGGTCAAGAAGCGCGGTAATGCGAGTAGCAGAGAAGATCGCCCAATAGCAATACCCAGCAGATGGTGAGACATGAGCGTAAAAAAGAATAAAAAGGCGAACGAAGGAGTATCGAAAGAACTCTCAGTTTTAGAGTGGGCGGGCGTAAGAAGCCGAGCCACTTTCGCCTTATTCGTTGCGCTGACGCTCGTGCTAGTCGTCGGCTTATCTGTAGTAGCTACAACCCATGAAAATCGATTCGCTTTCAACGAACTTCAAGTGCTGCGAGATCAGGCGAACGGTTTAGAAGTGGAGTGGGGGCAGCTGTTAATAGAGCAGAGTACGTTCGGTGTTGAAGGTCGAATAGAGCAGAAGGCATTCGAGCAGTTACAAATGGAAGTCCCTGATATTGCCAAAATTGTAATGGTGAGTCATGAGCAACGCTAAATTAGCTTCATTCATAGAGCAGTGGCGATTGTACCTAGTGCTATTTGCACTATTTCTTTGCGTGCTGGCCATTGGTTGGAAGGTGAGCGCATTGCACATCGTTGAGCGCGACTTCTTGCAGAGCCAAGGTGATGCTCGAACGATCCGCACGGTACCTCTGGTCGCGAATCGAGGATTAATTTCGGATAGAAATGGTGAGCCGCTGGCGGTGAGTTCGCCGGTCAAGTCGATCTGGGTGAATCCTCAGGAAATAGGCGCTCAACATTCCGAGATCGAACGTCTAGCATTAGAGTTGGGGCTAGAGTCTGATTCTCTGCTTTCTTCTATAGAGAGGAACAGTCGTCGAGAATTTCTCTATGTAAAAAGACGCCTAGCACCTGCCGAGGCTGAAAGAATTCTAGCTCTGGATATCGACGGTGTTTACGGGCAACAGGAATACCAAAGATTCTACCCACAGGGCGAGGTGGCTGCTCATCTAGTTGGTTTCAGCAACGTCGATGATATTGGGCAGGAAGGTTTAGAGCTTAGCTACGACGATTGGCTTAAGGGTGTGCCTGGAAGACGGCAGGTCATAAAGGACAGGCGTGGCCACATCATCGAAGAATTGAACACTATTCAAACGGCGCAGCCGGGCAAGAACCTTGAGCTGAGCATCGACTTTCGTTTGCAAAACTTGGCCTATAAAGAATTAAAAGAAGAGTTTGTTACGCGTCGAGCGAGGTCTGCTTCTATCGTGGTATTGGACGTGGATACCGGCGAAGTTTTAGCAATGGCGAATCAGCCCTCTTACAACCCGCACAATCGAAAAAATCTTAATGATTTTAGTGTGTTACGTAATCGTGCAATCACCGACGTGTTCGAGCCAGGGTCGCCGATCAAGGCATTTACTGTGACTGCCGCATTGGAGTCTGGCCTCTATACGCCAGACACTGTGATAGAAACAAGCCCCGGCTGGATGATGGTTAATGGCAATGAGGTTCAGGACATTATTAATTATGGCACCTTGGATCTCACTAGGGTCATTACTAAGTCCAGCAATATCGGTGCGACAAAAATCGCTTTCGATATTGGGCCGGATGCGATTCGAAATGTGTTGGAGCGTGTAGGCATGGGGCAGGTGTCTGGCACAGGCTTTCCAGGCGAGCAAGGTGGTGTATTGCCAAACCATCGCAGCTGGAGTCGCATCGAGACTGCAACCTTTTCATTCGGCTATGGTCTCTCAACGACAGCGTTGCAACTAGCTCAGGCTTATTCTGTCATCGCTGACGATGGCATTAGGAAGCCGGTTTCCCTGTTGAAATTAGACGACGCTAGCCTGCAGGCTTTGCCTCGAGAACAAGTTATCGACAAGACAATTACTAATCAGGTGCTAGCGATGCTGGAAACAGTTGTCGATCCGGCGCGTGGTGGATCGGCCCGCGATGCAAGAGTGCCTTTCTATAAGGTTGCGGGTAAAACTGGAACCGTGCACGTAGTTGGCAAATACGGCTACGAAGAAAATCTACACAACTCGCTTTTCGTTGGCCTTGTGCCTGCGAGCGACCCGAAATTAGTCATCGTGGTTATCGTCTACGAACCGAAAGGCGACGAGCACTACGGTGGCCAGGTTGCGGCGCCGGTATTTTCCAGAGTCGCCTCTGGTGCTATGAGAATCCTAAATATTGCTCCGGACAATTTGCCGGAAGACGCATCCGAGGAGTTGAGCTCACTCTAAAATGAATACGGCAGAACAACTGAATTCAAACGGTGTCTTACTCGATCTTATAAATGGTCTGGTTAGCTTGCCCGACCCAGTTCCCCAGGCCGTAAATGTAGTGGCCACCGGCATTCAACTGGATAGCCGCTTGCTGAAAAAGGGTGATCTTTTCCTCGCATGTTTCGGTAACAATCACGATGCGCGAGAGTTTATCGATGAGGCGGTTGAAAGAGGCGTTGCTGCAGTGTTGGCAGAGTCCGGCGGTGAATGGCAGGGCATTCGACTTATCAACGATGTTGCCGTTATAGCTATCGATAATTTATCTGCCAAGTTGGGTGAGATCGCTGCTAGATTCTATTCTAATCCTAGTCAGCGATTGAGCGTCATAGGTATCACCGGTACTAATGGCAAGACTAGCTGTAGCCAATTCATTGCACAAGCGCTGGCCAACTCTGGGTTTAGTTGCGGAACCATGGGCACTCTCGGCTATGGGATTTACGGCGAACTAAAAGAAACCGAACTTACCACGCCAGATCCCGTCTTCACACAAATGGCCTTGGTAGAGATGGCTCAGGACGGAATCGATCCTGTGGTAATGGAGGTTTCTTCTGTTGGCCTGCATCAGAGACGAGTAAAGGCAGTTAAGTTTGATACGGCGATATTTACGAATCTCACGCGTGACCACCTCGACTACCATGAAAGCATGGAGGCCTACGGTAATAACAAGAAAAAATTATTTACTAGTGAAGGTCTAAGCCGAGCGATTGTAAATCTCGATGATCCCTATGCGCTGTCGATCATAAACGCCATAGCGCCTAGTGTGGATGTGTGCACCTATAGCCTGAAGAGTTCTGCGGCTACTGTCTATGCCGAATCTTTGTCGCTAACTCGACAAGGGTTTGAGGCTCGTATTGTAACTCCGATTGGCGCTGGCATCGTAAAAGGAAGGTTATTCGGTTACTTCAATGTGAGTAATTTGTTGGCGGTGATCGCCACGCTGATCAATTATCTGCCGAATAAAAGAGCGCTCGATATTGAGCAGCTGTGCGATCTCGTATCAGGTTTAAGTTCGGTCGATGGCCGCATGGAAATAATTGGCGATTCCGAAGAGATAACGGCCGTGGTTGATTACGCACATACTCCTGACGGCTTGCGCAGTGCCCTGAAGGGGCTCAGAGATCACTTCAGCGGAAATATTTGGTGCGTGTTTGGGTGTGGTGGTAATAGAGATAAAGGGAAGCGTCCCATTATGGGAGAGATTGCCGAATCTTTCGCCGATCGCATAATCATCGCAGACGATAACCCTCGAAACGAAGAGGGAGACGATATAGTTCAGCATATTCTCAGTGGCATGAACGAGCCTGAAAAGGCAGTCATCGAGCGAGATAGAGAGAAAGCGATAGCCTATGCGATCGCGAATGCGGAGCCTGGAGACGTGGTTGTGGTCGCGGGCAAGGGGCACGAGACTTATCAGGACGTGGGCGGCAGCAGACTAATTTTCAGTGATGCGAATCAAGTTCGATTGGCGTTGCAATCTAGAGAAAAGAAGTAGTGGAGTGGGTGCGTTGATCGGCAACATGACATTGTCCCTTTTGGCTCAAGAATTAGGTGGCGAATTGCTAGGTGAAGACGTGATTTTTTCAAGTATTTCTACCGATACTCGATCGCTTAAGAGCGGCGACCTTTATCTGGCTTTGGTCGGGGAGAATTTCGATGGCAATAATTTCATTGATGAAGCCGCGCGCGCAGGTGCCAGTTCAGCGGTGATATCAAAACAGGTCGCATCACAATTACCGGCATTGAAAGTAACTGATACCCATGCGGCGCTCGCCAAGATAGCGAATATGAATCGTCAGCGCAGTGCTGCAAAAGTAATTGCACTGACAGGTAGTCAAGGGAAAACTACAGTAAAGGAAATGATCGGCTCGATTCTGAATAATTCAGCAGATTGTCTTGCGACGGAGGCGAATCTCAATAACACGATTGGAGTTCCGGTCACATTGTTAAGGGTCGAAGAGCAACATGAATATGTAGTCATCGAGATGGGGGCAAACGCTGCTGATGAAATTGGATTCAGCGTTGCAGTGGCCGAGCCCGATATTGCGCTCATCACCAACGCAAGCCCTGCTCACATAGAGGGGTTTGGTTCTTTGCAGGACATAGTATTCGCGAAAGGCGAAATCATCGATGGCTTGAAGAGCGATGGTGTCATGGTGTTAAACGCAGACGACAGCTACGTTGAGGATTGGTCGGCACGAGCTCGCGGGAAACGAAGCGTGCGATTTAGCTATGAGAACGCGGCGGGCGACGCGCAATACTTTGCATCGCAGGTTGTGGCGCAGATTGACGGGACAAGCAGTTTCGATCTACATAGCCCTAAGGGTGAGCAGGCACTGAGCATACGCTTTCTGGGCAAGCACAATGTTTTAAATGCGATTGCTGCCTCGGCAGTAGCCATGGAAGCAGGCGCTAGCCTGACAGATGTTGCAGAGGGTCTGGCGAAATTGAATCCAGTATCGGGCCGGCTTTCCCGGCTTACAGGAATGAACGGATGTCATTTGATCGACGATAGCTACAACGCAAGCCCTGGTTCTTTCTCTGCAGCTATCGATGTTTTGTCGAGATTGTCTGGTCAGAAAATATTAGTGATGGGTGACATGAAAGAACTCGGTACCGATACTGATTCAGCTCACCGCAGCGTTGGCGAAAATGCTGCAGGTGCAGGGCTCGATGCGCTCTGGGCAACCGGAGAAAAATCTAAGCTGGCCATCGATGCTTATGCGGGAAAAGGCAGACATTTCGAGAACAAAGAAGAGCTCATAGAGGCGTTAATTGATATCGCGAATCCAGACCTGACCGTTCTTATAAAAGGTTCTCGTGGCACAAAGATGGATGACGTTGTTACGGCTCTCAAGATTGACGGAGAAAATCAATGCTAGTTTGGTTGTCAGACTATTTAATCCAATTCGACAATAGTTTTTCTGTTCTTCAGTACATTACCGTACGTGGAATTTTTAGCATTTTGACAGCGCTCGGTATCTCTCTGCTAATCGGTCCTACTATGATTCGACGCTTGAACTATCACCAGATAGGGCAAGTTGTGCGCGACGATGGCCCGCAGACTCATCTTAGCAAGGCTGGCACGCCAACAATGGGCGGCGCGCTGATCCTTGTTAGTATCGGCCTAAGTACATTGTTATGGTCAGATCTATCTAATCACTATGTATGGGTGACTCTGGTGGTCACCGTGCTGTTCGGTGCGATCGGGTGGGTAGACGATTACCGTAAAGTCTTTAGAAAAAACACCGCGGGACTGCCAGCGCGCTGGAAGCTCTTTTGGCAAACTATCATTGGTTTAGGGGCAGCTATTTCTCTCTACTACACCGCATTTAGTGCAGTCGAAACTAGTTACATCGTTCCTTTCTTTAAAGACGTGTCTATCGATATCGGTATTCTTTACATCGCATTCAGTTGTTTCTTCATTGTGGGCTTTAGCAATGCCGTGAACCTAACCGATGGTCTAGATGGCCTAGCAATCTTGCCTACAGTGATGGTGGGTGGTGCGCTTGGTGTGATCGCCTACCTAGCTGGCCACACAGAGTTTTCAGCCTATCTAAATATTCCTTATGTAGTGGGTTCCGGTGAGGTGGTTATTTTCGCAGGAGCTCTATTGGGCTCTGGTCTTGGGTTTCTATGGTTTAACACATATCCCGCGCAGATTTTTATGGGAGACGTTGGAGCGCTCGCGCTCGGTGCTGCACTCGCTGTTATGGCGATCATCTCGCGTCACGAGATAGTGCTCTTCATCATGGGCGGGATATTCGTTGCAGAGACTGCTTCGGTAATCATTCAAGTGACTTTCTTTAAATTGACAGGCAAGCGAGTTTTTAGAATGGCTCCATTGCATCACCATTTCGAATTGAAGGGCTGGCCCGAACCAAGAGTCATTGTTCGATTCTGGATTATAACGGTCATGTTGGTGTTGTTCGGCTTGGCCACATTGAAGTTGCGTTAGGCTCACTTAGGTGGGCAGACAATTGGGATTAGACTAGATGGCGATTGAGCTAGATGACCGTCTTACCGTGATTGTTGGGCTGGGTGCTACCGGGCTTTCCTGCGTGAAATATTTCGTTCAAGCGGGTGAAAAAATCAAAGTTGTAGATAGTCGTGACGAGCCACCAGGTCTTACGGTATTGAAAGAGCTGTATCCAGACGTTGAGTATGAATTAGGTGGTTTTAATCTAGAGACCTTTGTAGGGGCGAAGCAGCTTGTCGTTAGCCCGGGCTTAAGTATTCGCGGTGTTGAGATCGGGGCGGCAAAGAAAGCCGGCGTTGCTATTACTGGCGACATAGATATTTTTTCGAAGCAGGTAACCGCACCAATCATTGCTGTCACAGGATCGAATGGTAAGAGTACGGTTGTGGCAATGCTGGCGGCGATACTAAAAAAGGCGGGCAAGGATTTTGGGCTCGGCGGCAATCTCGATGGCGATAACTTTAAGCCAGCCCTCGATTTGATCGCAGAAGGTGAGAAGGATCTGTACTTACTGGAATTATCGAGCTTCCAACTGGAGACGACAGAGGATTTAGGCGCAGCAGTAGCCACTATCTTGAATTTGAGTGCAGACCATATGGATAGATATGAAGGAATCGATGACTATCACAGAGCGAAGCAAAGAATATTTACTGGCTGCAAGCAGGTAGTTATCAACCGTGATGACAAAGAGAGCTATCCGCTCGAAGAGAGTGATGCAGCAGTGTGGGATTTTGGGTTCGGCCGAGCTGGCATAAACGGCCTGGGCCTACTCGAAGAAGGCGGCGATCAATATCTTGCCTATCAATTAGAAAAAATTGTCTCGGTAAATGAGTTAAAAGTTTTTGGTCAGCACAATATATCAAACGTATTAGCGGCAGTAGCACTAGCTATGGCAATAGACATAGACATGAATTCAATCAAGGCTGCGATCACCGAGTTCTCCGGATTGCCGCATCGTTGTCAGTGGGTAGTAAATATTGATGGGGTCGATTTTTACAACGATTCTAAAGGAACGAATGTTGGCGCGACTGTGGCTGCTGTTGAGGGTCTGGGCGAGCATATCTCGGGGCACATAGTATTGATTGCTGGCGGTGTCGCTAAGGGAGCAGATTTCTCTGCGCTGGTACCAGCTATGAATAAATGGGGCAAGGCGGTGATTCTTATCGGGCAAGATGCAGCAGAAATGGCGAGCTATTTCGACACTGAAATTCAGACCTATTTCGCAAGTGATATGCAGGATGCTGCGCGAGTAGCATTGCAACATTCGA
>Ga0307986_10002380_pt1 | contig 13506 bp, 12 predicted proteins | sample EllFjometageno82_FD_203170 | JGI IMG/M metagenome (GOLD analysis project Ga0307986, IMG submission 203170) | Marine microbial communities from Ellis Fjord, Antarctic Ocean - #82 | ecosystem: Environmental > Aquatic > Marine > Unclassified | place: Southern Ocean | collected 2014-10-09
TAAAGCTTTTATATAATCAGATTGTTTTTCCGATCTTGCTATCACAGATTTTCTTGGCGTTTTAATTATTTGTACAAAAGATTGTACATTTGAATTATTGCTTGAATTTAAATTTTTATTCACTGATAAAATTATATCACTTTTTTCGATATTATTAGTCAGAAGAAATTTATTAATTAAAAATTTAATTGCCTCTGAAACATTAATAATGTTGGCTAACTTTCCTTTTGCTGTGATTGAATTACCTCTAAAAAATATTGTGGTTTGAGTCAATTTTTCTAACTGCTTTAGATTTTCATTAAATTCACCTACAATCAGTGATAAAATATTGTTGTCTAAGATTTGAATATTTAAAGTTTCTTTATCTATTTTTTTAATGATGAGTTTATGTTGTAATAAGGCTATCTCTGACATTAACTAAGCTGCATAATTTTTTTTTTATTCGGTAGAATTTCTCCAAACAAACTATTGTGATTGAAAGAGTTAATTTTAATATCTAAAATTTTACCAGTCAAATCTTTTTCACTTTGTACAATAACTGAATTTAAAAATTTGTCTCTGCCAAAATATTTATTTTGATTATTTAATTTGTTTTCAAAAAGAACTTCTGTCGATTTATCTAAAAATCCTTCCCTATACTTAGAGTTATTTTCTTTGATTATTGCCTGTAATTTGATTAGTCTTTTTTTTGCTACTTCTGAATTAACGTTATTTAATTTTGAAGCTGTTGTACCTGGTCTCGGACTGTATACAAAAGAATATGAATTAATAAATTTTATTTTTTTTATTAAATTTAGTGTTTGATTAAAATCATCTTCAGTTTCTCCTGGATAACCTATGATAAAATCGGAAGAGAATTTAATACCTGGTTTGGCTTCTTTTAGTTCTTCAATAATTTTATGATATTCTAAAACATCGTGTTTTCGATTCATGGCATTAAGTATCTTTGAAGAACCACTTTGCACTGGTAAATGAAGTATGGGCATTAATTTTTTACAAGATTTATGAGCAGCGATTAAATCTTTAGTGACGTCTTTAGGATGTGAAGTTGTGTATCTGATTCTTTTTAAATCTTTAAATTTATCAAGCTTGATTATTAAATCAGCTAAACGGAATATGTTTCCTTCTTTGCTTTTGTACTCGTAGGCATTCACATTCTGACCCAATAAAGTTATTTCTTTGGAGCCATTGTCTATTAATTGTTTTGCCTCGATAATTATTTCATCCAAAGATCTAGAATGCTCAGGTCCTCTTGTATAAGGCACAACGCAAAAATGGCAAAATTTATCACAACCTTCTTGTATTGTTAAAAAAGAAGAAACTTTTGAGTTAGTGTTTCTAACTAAATTTAAACTATCAAATTTTTCTATTACTTCAAATTCGGTGTTATTAATTTTATTTTTGTCATTTTCTATTTCTTTTATTATCTTTGGTATTTGATGATATGATTGAGGTCCTACCACAGCATCAATATACTTTTCTCTATTTAGCATTTCTTTATTTTCGGCTTGAGCAACACAGCCTGTAACTAAAAGCATTGGTTTTTTTTTATTTCTAAATTCTTTTTTTAATCTTCCAATATCATGGTAAACTTTGTCTGTAGCTTTTTCCCTAATATGGCAAGTGTTTAGAACATAGCAATCTGCTTCTAAAACATTATCAGTAGCAGTGTAACCTATGGCTCCAACAAGATCTAAAATACGATTACTATCGTATTCGTTCATTTGACAACCAAAAGTTTTAATAAATATTTTTTTAGACAAATTATTTTTTTATCTTAGCTCCATAGAGTTCAAGTTTATGATCGACTAATTTATAACCTAATTTTTTAGCAACTTTAATTTGTAAGATTTCTATTTCCTTGTCAACAAACTCAATTATCTCACCGCTGTTTATATCGATTAGATGATCGTGGTGTTCTTCTGGAGATTCTTCATACCTTGCCTTGCCTCCCTTAAAATCATGCTTTTCAACAATACCAAACTCTTCAAACAATTTTACCGTTCTATAAACTGTAGCGATACTAATTTTTTTATCGATTTTATTAACCCTTTTGTGTAACTCATCCACATCGGGATGGTCACTTGAAGTGGACATAGCTTCAGCAATTATTCTTCTTTGGTCTGTTAGTCGAACACCTTTGCTAATACATTTTTCTTCTATTTTGTTCATATAATTAATTGTAATTTAACTTAAATATACTGGTTTAATCAATTTATTTTCTAATAAATTATTTTCTATTAATATCTCAATATTTTCGAGCTTGAATTGTGCTATTTCTATTTTTTTTTGACTGATATTATTAAATATTTCATCATTAATTATCTCTATCGGAGCAACAATTATTGAGTCTTTTTTTTGTAGACAGGCACTATTAACTTTTTCCGGCATAGTAAAAGTGAAATAATCTTTAAAATTAATTTCAATATAATAATAAAAATTTTTTGTTTTTTGGACTGAAACAATTCTCATTTCTTTACTTAAATATGGAGCTGCGTTTAATAAAAAATAATTGTAACTATAAAGATTCACTTTTTTAACTAGCTTTATACCTTTTGCAACCGCTAGAGCAATTCTAATACTCGAAAAACTACCCGGTCCTGAATTTACAATAAGTGAAAATTTATTATTAATTTTTACTTCTTTTTCTTGAAAAAAACTTAAAATATCTGATGCAATCATTTCATTCTTGATAAGATTGGTTTGTATTTTTTTAAAAAAAAACTTATTATCAATTTTTAATGCGATAGAATCATTTTTACCCGTGCAATTAATTATTAAAAAATCTTTAATCATTCTTATATTTTTATCTGGTCTAACGTCATCTATGGCCGACAGTATAGAAGATAAAGGTCTTATTGTCCTCATGTATCATAGATTTGATGAAAATAAGTACCCTTCTACAAATATAAGAATGCATAATTTTATTGAACAATTAAACCTAATAGAAAAAAATCAATTTAAATTTATAAACCCAAATAAATTTGAAGATTCACTTTTAAATCAAAAAAAAGAAAAAAAAATTTTACTCACTATAGATGATGCTTTTAAATCTTTTTATGAGAATGCGTGGCCAATTTTAAAAAAACAAAAAATTCCTTTTATTTTGTTTGTTAACACGAGAGAAATCGGAACTAGTGGTTATATGAATTGGAGTCAGATTAATAAAATTTCAAAAGAAAAATTTGTACATATAGGAAATCACAGCTTTTCTCATGAATATTTAGTAGATAAAAAAAATGAAGAAATTATTGATGATATAAGTCGTTCCATAACTGACTTTAAAAATAATGTAGGATATAACTCACCTTTTTTTTCATATCCGTTTGGTGAGTATAGTAATAATTTTAAAAATATTGTTAAGAATTTTGGTTTTAAATATGCTTTTGGACAACATTCAGGAGTAGTAGATGAAACTAAGGATTTTTACGAATTGCCAAGATTCCCAATTAATGAAACCTATGGTGAACTAAAGCGTTTTCAAACTATACTTAAAACTATTCCGCTAAAATTTAAATCAATAAGCCCAGAAGAGAAATACATTACTAATGTAAACAACCCTCCACAAATTATTGTTGAGTTTTTTGACGATTTAAAAAATATTAAATTATTGAACTGTTATTCTAACGAACAAAATTCATGGAGAAAATCTGAGATAGAATATTTGGAAGACTTTAAAATTAAAATTAATTTAATTGATAAATTTACTACCGAGAGGGGTAGGGTTAATTGCTCTTTAAGAACATCAGATGGATCTTGGCGTTGGTTGGGTATTCAGTTTGTAGTAGCTGATCTTTAAAATTAGAGTTTTAGTTCTTTGTTTTCTCTAAAATCATCTATAGTCACAGTTTCGAATTCGTCTAGGTCATTTTGGTTGATTATTTGTTCTAGAACCTTAGTGTATTCTTTTCCTGTTTGAGCGTAATTATCAAGCTCATGAATTAAATCTAGGCCTGATAAATTTTTGTTTTCAGATCTTAATTCTAGTCTTTTTTGTCTAAAGCTTTTATAACCAGCGTGTGTATTTAGGTTGGTAATATATGCTTTAACAGATGCTCTTAATAATGGAAACTTGAGTATCTTATGTTTTTGATTTTTATCTTTGTCAAGTGGAGCCATACCTATTCCATTCCATGTCCATTGACCAAATATAGCATTGCCCTCTAATGCAAATCTTGAAGTTCCCCAACCACTTTCCTTTGCGGCTTGGGCTAACGCTATTGAAGTTGGAATAATATCTATTTTTTTTATCAGTTCGTCTATGTTTTTGTCTGAAACTCTGTATTCCTTATATTTTTTATTAATCCAATTTGTATTTTTATCATTTTGGTTTTCTTTAAGTATTTTCAATAAATAACTTCTATCTTTTAGAATTCTTTCATTTTCAGCAACAACTAAAGGCAATAATATCTGTAAAAAAGTTTCTTTTTTCTGCTTATTGCTTCTTATTTTGTCTAAATCTTTTGGCAATTTTGTAAAGTAAATTGGCTTCACTAGTTTTTTATTTCTCACATTGTCCAAATCATATTCCAGGTCTTTAAACAAATTTAATACTGTTTGTGTGTTTAATACATAATCTGTCTCAGGATCGTAGGGTTTTTTTGAAAGGTCTGGTTTTTTTACTAATTTTTTTGATTCATTTTTTTTTAAAGCTTCTTCTTTTTTAACTACTTTTTTTTTATCTGATTTTATCTCTAATGATATCTTTAAACCATCTACTTCGGTTATAAATTCTTTTACGTAAAAACCACCTACAAGTAACATTGCTAAAAGAAAACTATAAGTTCCTCTTAAAGCATATTTTTTTAACAATTTATCACTAAGTTTTAAATAATAAATATCATTTAAGCTGTTCACTACAGTCTTACTAAGAACTTTAAAAAAATTATTAATATTAAAAATCACAAAACTAAAATAATTATTAATAGTATTAAATGATTTTTTTGAAATTTTATTTAAATTAAAACTTAAATTAAAATTTAAATTAAAATTTATTAATAAATTTTCTTTTAAACGAGGAATGAGATTGATAAATAATTTTTTTAAACTTTTGTTTACGTTAATATCTATTTTTAAAATTTTTCTCAAATACGCATAGAAAGGATTTAATATTTCATTGATAATTTTGTGAGAAAAATATCCTCTTCTTGATGGTATTGGTACTTTGTTCTTTAATAGTTCTAATTCTATTTCGTACGTCGTGTGTTTTAGATTTGGATTTAAAACAATATCAATTTTATAAATTCTTGCTAATTCAATTAATTTCTGACGATAGCTAACAACTTTTTTCATTTTAAATGGCCTCTACCGATTTTACTTCCTCAACATAGTGACAAATTAAATTTTGAACACCTTGCTTCAAGGTCATAAGTGAACTTGGGCAACCCGAACAGCTGCCTTGTAATTCGACGTGAACTACACCATCTTTAAAAGATTTAAATTTTATGTCACCACCGTCCTTTGCCACGGCGGGGCGTATTTTTTCATCTAAAATTTTTATAATTCTGGCCTCAATTTCTCCTATATCTAGATTGTTGCTTTCTAAATTCTTTTTTTTATTAAGTATGGGTTTATTGTTTGTATAAAAGTAATCATTCATGTGAGAAATAACTGTTGGCTTTAAAACATCCCATGAAATTTCATTATTTTTTTTTACCGACAAAAAGTTGTCAGAAAGAAGGATAAGCTCCACTCCTTTTAAGTTAAGTAAATTTTTTACAAACTGGTTTTCTATCTTATTTAAATCTTTTTTTTGAAATTCTTCAGTTCCTGCTACTGATATAGTTTTTTCTGACAAAAATTTTAATGAGTCTGGATTGGGTGTTAATTCTGTTGTTATCATGTTTAATTATACCACTTTTAACTAAATAAATCCCACCACATTTCTTATCTCTTTGAGGTTATGTACAGCCAAATTTCTGGCTTTTTCAGTGCCATCTTTAAGAACTTTTTCCAAGTAAATTTTATCTTCTAGTAATTTTTTTATTTCGTTTCCTATTGGACATATTACTTCGACTAATACATCTGATAATTTTTTTTTCAAATAAGAATAATCTTTTCCTTTAACCTCGTTTAACACTTGTTCTACTGACATTTTAGATAAATCTGAGTAAATGTTAATTAAATTTAAAGCTTCAGGTTTTTTTTCTAAATCCTCTAAATTATCAGGTATAGAAGAAGAGTCTGACTTTGCTTTTTTAATTTTTTTAATTATCTCGTCAGAAGAATCTTTCAAATCAATTCTAGAATAATTTGATTCATCAGACTTACTCATTTTTTTTGTTCCGTCTCTTAGGCTCATCACTCTTGATATGTTTTTTAATATTAAAGGTTCAGGTATTGGAAATATATTTTTTTGGAAATCATTATTAAACTTTTGTGCAATATCTCTACAAAGCTCTAAATGCTGTTTTTGATCTGCGCCTACTGGTACGTGAGTAGCTTTGTAAAGCAATATATCCGCAGCCATCAAATTAGGATAAATGTAAAGTCCAACGCTTGCTTTTTCTTTTTCTTTGCCAGCTTTATCTTTGAATTGTGTCATTCTATTCAACCAGCCAACACGTGCTACACAATTAAAAATCCAAGCAAGTTCGGCATGACCACTTACTGAAGATTGGTTAAAGATAATACTTTTTTTATTATCAAGCCCAGTAGCAAGAAAACCAGCTGTCGTTTCTAGAATATTATTCTTAAGTTCTTTTGGATCTTGAAAAACTGTAATTGCATGTAAATCTACTACGCAGTAGATACACTCTGTTTGGTTCTGAAGAGCCACAAAATTTTTAAGTGCGCCAAGATAATTACCTAGATGTAAATTTCCTGTTGGTTGCACACCTGAAAAAACTAATTTTTTTTTATTCATTTTAATCTGTTTTAAAATTTTTTATTTTAAATACTCCTAATAATCGAACTATCAACAAATATACTGAAGCAACTAAAGATATAATCATTATAAGATAAATTGATTTATAATAACTGCTATAAATTAGTTTATCCTCAAAAAAATTTAACAGATAATAGAGTCCTAAACTCATGATTAGAGAAGAAGCTAGTATTTTCACAGTGTTAATAAAAAACTGATGCTTAATGTAAAAATATTTTGATTTTATTAACAATATTAAATAAATTAAAACAGCTGACCATGTAGCAATAGATGTTGCAATAGGAATAATTACAAATCCTATTTTTTTAAAATAAATTAATGATATTAAAATATTTAAGAAAACACTAAAACAAGAAATATAAAATGGTGTGCGTGTATTGTCTCTGGCGAAAAAAAAATTAGAAAGAACTTTGATTAATGCAAATGCTGGAACGCCGTATCCAAAATATTTTAAGGCGGTGGCAGTTAAAATTACATCTTTTTCAAAAAATGAACCGTAACCAAATAGTGCACTAGTAATTTCTTTTGAGGCTATAATTAGACCATAACATGCGGGTACAGATAGAAGGAGACAAAGTTCAAGTGATCTGTTCTGTATTTTGTGTGCTTCATCCCAGTTTCCAATTTTTATTTTTTTTGATAGCTCCGGCAGTGCTACGGTGCCAATTGCTATTCCAGCTATAGCTAGGTTGATTTGGTAAATCCTATCAGCATAATACAAATAAGAAACTGCCCCAGCTTCAAAAGAAGCAATAATTGTGCCTATTAAAATATTTATTTGTGTAACACCTGATGAGAAGATACTTGGTACCAATTTTTTTAAAAAAAATTTTACTTTTGAATTAATTTTAATCTTAAAATGAAGAGATGGCTTATAATATTTTTTTGTAAAAAAAATTAAAAATAATAATTGAAATATACCAGCTAATGTAACAGCGTAAGAAAGATTTAATCCAAAATTTAAATCAAAAAAATAAGAGATTAATAAACTTATAATTAAAAAAATATTTAATATAATTGGAGCAGAAGCGGCAGCAGCAAATTTATTATTGGTATTTAAAATTCCTGCAAAGAAAGAGGACAGACTTACAAAAAATAAAAAAGGGAAGGTTATTCTCGTCAATTCTATAGCTAAATCAAATTTTTCAAAATTCTCGTAAAATCCAGGTGCTATTAAATAGACGACAACTGGTGTAAAAATTTCTACTAAAAAAACAATACTTAATAAAATTAGTATTAATAAGTTTAAAACATCGTCTGCAAATTTTTTTCCATCAATCTCATTGCTTAAGCTTGCTTCTGTATAGCTTGGAATAAAAGCCGCATTAAATACACCTTCCGCAAAAAGTCTTCTGAACGTATTAGGCAAGCGAAAAGCTACAAAAAAAGCGTCTGCATAAATTGATGCTCCTAAAAAAATTGCAATAAATATATCTCGTAGATATCCTAATAAACGGCTTATCAGTGTGTAGAAGCTAAAGATAGAAACTGAAGATAATAAGTTCATAAGTTTTACTATTAAAATAATCAAATTATTGATGATTTTACCTATTTTATATTACATAATAAATTTTAATGACAAAAAAATCTAAAATTGACCATTACACAGATAAAGAAGCGTTAGACTTTCATACACAAGGAAAGTCAGGCAAAATTGAGATAATTTCGTCAAAACCTTTAACAACTAAAAGAGATTTATCTCTTGCCTATTCACCCGGTGTTGCAGTGCCAGTTAAGAAGATAGCAGAAAATCCTGAAACTGCATATGACTATACCAGTAAAGGTAATTTAGTTGCTGTAATTAGCAATGGATCTGCAATCCTAGGGCTCGGAAATCTTGGCTCTTTAGCTTCAAAGCCCGTGATGGAAGGAAAATCAGTTTTATTTAAAAGATTTGCAGACATAGATTCTATTGACATAGAGGTTGATAGTTCTGATGCTGATGAAATTATCAACACTGTTAAAAACATTGGTAATACTTTTGGTGGAATTAATTTAGAAGATATTGCTGCTCCTGACTGTTTCATTATAGAACAAAAACTAAAAGAACTTTTAGATATTCCTGTTTTTCACGATGACCAGCATGGTACAGCAATAATAACAACTGCTGCACTTATTAATGCATTAGACATTTCAAAAAAAAAAATTAGTGAAGTTAAAATTGTTGTTAATGGTGCTGGAGCCTCTGCAATAGCTTGTACAAATTTATTTAAACTTTCTGGAGTTAAAAATGAAAATATAATTATGTGTGATAGGTCAGGTGTCATTTATAAAGGTAGGAAAAATGTAGATCAATTTAAATCAGCTCATGCTAATGAAACTAAATTAAGAACTCTTGCTGAAGCTGTAAATGATTCAGATGTTTTTTTAGGTTTGTCTGCTAAGGATACGCTTACTAAAGATATGGTGAAATCAATGGCTAAAAATCCTATTATCTTTGCATGTGCTAATCCTGATCCAGAAATAAAACCAGAGCTAGTAGAAGAGGTAAGGTCGGATGCAATTGTAGCGACAGGTAGATCTGATTATCCGAATCAAGTTAATAATCTTATTGGATTTCCTTATATTTTTAGAGGAGCTCTAGATGTTAGAGCAAAAGAAATTAACGAAGAGATGAAAATTGCTGCTGCAAAAGCAATTGCACAATTAGCGAGAGAAGAAGTACCTGATGAAGTAATAGCAGCGTATAGTGGAGAGAGACCAAGATATGGTAAAGAATACATCATTCCCTCAACTTTTGACCCACGATTAATCAGTGTGATACCTGCTGCCGTAGCCGAAGCTGCCATGAAGTCTGGTGTTGCTAGAATAAAAATTCACAACATAGAAAAATACAAAGAAGAGTTGTCCAGAAGACTTGATCCTTCAATGAATATTATGCAAGGTATTAACGCTCAAATTAAAAAATCACAAAAAAGAGTTGTCTTTGCTGAGGGAGAAGATCCTAATATTTTAAAAGCAGCTGTTGCATTTAAAAATAGTAAATTAGGCATACCAATATTAATTGGAAAAGAAGAAAGAGTAAAAGAGCAATTAAAAAATATAGGCTTGGATGAAAATTTTAATATAGAAATCGTAAGCTCAAAAAATATAAGTAAAAGGGAAAAATACACAAGATATTTATATAAAAAACTTCAAAGAAGTGGGATGTTGGAGAGAGAGTGTGATCATTTAGTTAGAAATGACAGAGTAACATGGGGATCTTGTATGGTGGCCTGCGGTGATGCTGACGCTATGGTTACTGGTGGTACAAGACATCACGCTGCTACTATGGAAAAGTTGAACAAAGTCGTGGATTCTAGACCAGGAGAAATAATATTTGGTTTAACGATGCTAGTATCGAGGGGTAGAACAGTTTTTGTTTCTGACACAAATGTTCATGACAACCCAACAGCGGAACAGCTTGTTCAAATAGCAATTTCAAGTACCAGAATAGCCAGATTGTTTGGTTTTGATCCTAAAGTTGCTTTTCTTTCTCACTCAACTTTTGGTAAACCTGCCACAACAAGAACTAAACACATAAGAGAAGCTATTGAATTAATAAAAACTAAAAAAGTAGATTTTGATTACGATGGAGAAATGCAGCCAGATGTTGCTTTAGATCCTAAATATAAAGAATCTTATCCGTTTTCGAAAATTGTTGGTAACGCAAATATTTTAATTATGCCTGCTCTACATAGTGCATCTATATCTGTAAAAATAATGAAAACATTTGGTGGTGCTAAATTAATAGGACCGCTATTAATTGGCTTAGCTCTTCCAATTGAAGTTGCTCCTCTGAGATCTTCTCCATCTGAAATTTTGAATCTAGCCTCAATTGCTGCTTATTCTTCTGAAGTAATTGATTATAAAAATTAAATTTTGTTTCTACTAAGTTCAGAAACTAGATAAATAGTTGGTATGACTTCTTCTACGTCATAAATTTTTTTAGCCTCTTCCATAACTTCTTCTTTTTCTTTGTCATCAGAAGCAATACCAAAAATGTAAATTCTTTTATTTATTGTCTCTAGCGTATAATTTCCAGATTTTACTAATTTATTAAAAAGTAAAGCGGTTCGTAATTGCGCAGTTATTAAAATATCTTTTGTAGTACTTTTGAAATTAGATTGTCCTTTTATTTCTATAGCATTTTTAACTGATCTTACTCCATTTGTTTCCCATGCCATTTTGGTTATTTTAATTTTGTCTTCAGGTTCATCTACTTTGCCAGTTAAAAATATTCTACCATCTAGAATTTCGACTTGTATTGACAAAAAGTATTTTTTTTTAGTTAACGTTAATTTAGTTACTAATTTTTTTTGCATAATAGTGTCGTCAATTTGCATGCCAACTGTTCTTGGGTCAAAGCCAATGCTTACGCCTTTACCAAAGGTAGAAAGGTTGCTTCCCACACAACTCGGCAATATTAAAATTAAAATAGCTAAACTAATTATTTTTTTTATCATTTTTTATTTTTAAACAAATTTCATATACTATTTTTTTTGAAACTTTTTCTTTTTTTGATATTAATTCTACCACATCTTTTAAACTATATTTTTTAAGATATTTTTTTGCTTCAGTGAAAATATCTACATCCAATTTTAATTCATTATTATTATAAATTTTTGATATTACAATAGTTAGTTCACCTTTTAAAACAGTCTTAAAAAGATTTATTGTATCTATTTTATCTCTGTAAAAAGTTTCATGTATTTTACTTATTTCTCGTGCAATGAAAATCTCTCTACCGAGGAAATACTTTTTAAAAAAACTTAAATAAAAATTTATTTTTATGCCTGGTATAAAAAATACTAAAGAATAATTTAAATTTTTTAGACTGTTTATTTTTTTGGTCAGCTCGCCCTCAGTTTTAGGTAGAAAACCGTAAAAAAGAAATTTATCGTCAAATCCTGAGGCAGAAACTGCTGCAGTTATAGCTGAGGGTCCAGGAATAGGAAAAATTTTAATATTTTTTTTAATGCATTCTTTTACTAATAACAGACCTGGATCAGAGAGGGTCGGTGTTCCAGCATCTGAGATTAGAGATAAAATTTTTCCTTCATTTAAATAATCAATAATTTTTTTCAATTCCTTTTGTTCGTTAAATTTATGATACGAGATTAATTTTTTTTTAATGCTATAATGATTAAGCAATTTTAGAGATCTTCGCGTGTCTTCACATAAAATTATGTCTGATTTTTTTAGTACATCAAGTGACCTTAATGTTATATCATCTAAATTTCCAATAGGTGTTGATACAATGTATAATCCAGTATTAAGTGTGCTCATAAAAAATGATTAGATTAATTATTACATTTTTATCTTATGTATTCCTATTGTTTAATACGAGCTTGTCAGCAACCGAAAATGATGGAAAACTTAGGGTTGGTTTGCTAGCACCTTTTTCTGGTAAATATAAAAATTTAGGTCAATCTTTGCTTCTGTCTTCTCAGCTAGCTCTTGATGAGATAGATAATAAAAATATTATTATCATTCCTAGAGATAGCGGATCTGATAACAAAGAAAAATTAAATATAGCAATTAAAGAAATAATCGAAAATGGCGCAAAAATAATTATTGGGCCCATGACAGCTTCATCTTTTTCTGAAATTGAAAAATATAAAGATACAATTTTTATTTCCCTATCTAATAAAGAACCCAAAATTTCTAACAATGTAATCAATATAGGGATAAGTTTAGAGTCTCAGTTAAAGGCTATTCAGAAAGTTTTAATTAAAGAGGGAAAGAAAAAAACTATAATTTTGTACCCAAAAAATGAATATGAAAAATTTATTGATAAAAAAATTAAATTGATTGAGTTAAAAAACTATAAAATTTTTAAGTATAGTTCAGATCCAAGAATTCTTACAGGTGAGATAGAAAAATTAGCTAATTACAAACAAAGAAAAAAGAACTTAGAAATTCAAAAAAATATTTTGAAAAAAGAAGATGACGCTCGATCTAAAAGAGAACTAAAAATTTTGGAAAGACTTTTTACTTTAGGTCCGGTTAATTTTGACTCAGTTATTATTATTGATTTTGGGAACAGTCTTAAAAGTGTCTTGTCATCATTGGTTTATACTGATGTAGATGACAAGACTGTACTGATTTCGACTGTCAATCAATGGTTTGATGAGAGTATATTTCAAGAAAATTTGGTTAAAAATTTATATTTCCCATCTGTCGATATGAAACAGTTCAAGAAATATAACGAAACTTATTTTAAATCTTTTGGAATTAAGCCAAATGAAATTACTATCTTAGCATATGATGCATTGGGTTTAATTCACTACGTGTGGAAAAAAAATAATGGTATTAAAACAATTAATGATTTTTTTATCAAAGAAAAGATAAAAGGAAAAATTGGAACATTTGAGTTTAAAGATAAAAAAGTCTCTCAACAATTAAAAATCTATAAAACAGAAAATAATAAATTTAAAGAATATTAATTCTACGTTTTAATTTTTTAAATGCTACAAATCGATGATCCATATGTATTTTCTTTCTCTTATTCATCTGGGCAAAAGTCACCTTGCTGCCTTCTGGAATAAAAATAGGATCATATCCAAAACCATTTTTACCTAATATTTTATCTGAAATATTTCCACGAACAATACCAATTGTAGTGATTTTTTTTGTAG
>Ga0307986_10002381_pt1 | contig 13505 bp, 4 predicted proteins | sample EllFjometageno82_FD_203170 | JGI IMG/M metagenome (GOLD analysis project Ga0307986, IMG submission 203170) | Marine microbial communities from Ellis Fjord, Antarctic Ocean - #82 | ecosystem: Environmental > Aquatic > Marine > Unclassified | place: Southern Ocean | collected 2014-10-09
CCTCCACCCATATTTGGTTATACACCGCTCTAGAAAATAATTTTGGGGAAATGAAACACATGATCCTTGTTATCATTTGTTTGGGTAAGAAAAAGAATCGTTTATAGAATCACGATGTTATGGAGATGTAATGGATTTGCTTAGTTGCTGTAAGCGAGACCACCCATACCCGACATGATCCGGAGCACGTTGTAGTTCACGGCGTAGATGTTGTCGGTTGAGGCGAGGGCGGTGGTACCCGTTGTTTGCAATTGGGCGTTGTCAATACGCGAGAAGTTGCATGTGCCCGACGGCTGGTGCTCCTCGGGTTTCAGGGCGAAGGAATAGACATTGATCCTTCGGGTGAACAGGGAGGTGGCCGCCTCATGGGGATCTACGCCTGCCTCGACAGCGCCGTGGGGGGACAGATTCATAACGGTAAATTGATCAGTTGCCGTCGTGTTTATTGCCGTCGTCCAAATCCCACCGCCGTCAATGGCTATTTCCTGGTTGTGGCCTTGAAGTGTAAGGGTGAACGAATCCAGAAGTACTAAAACACCCCCCCCTGTTCCATCAGTGATGTCGTCTGCGGCACCACCTGCCGTCAGATGGTTTTCGTCTGCACCAGAATTTCCATAATGAAGTGGCCCCAACGCCCCGCTAGTTTTCGCAATGGTCTCAGCTGTTCCTATATCACTGAGGATTATCTGTGTTATTCGCGTGCGAAGGACTTCACCGCCGCCACCGGCGCCTGGCGTGCGGACGATCATGAGATGATCACCCACTCTTAATGAATTCACGGGGAATGCACATTTAGCTGCAAGAGCACCTATGATGAATCCGTGTATAGGCGATGCAACTCCGGTCGCTGCCGTTATCGCGATACCAGCAGCGGGAGTGGTGAGAGATCCAGCTGTAAAACCCGTTAGATTAACAAACGTGAGACTAGATTTTGTGCACGGCTCGCTAGCGAGACCCACGTTAGCGGCGTGGGTCACGAATGCAGTCGCTGCACCCAAGCCCACCAGAAGTTGTTGCTCCGTCGCGCTGAAAGCCGGATGATGCGATTCGGGCAAGTTGACCATAGGAACTACCGTGTGGTAATCGTAAGGTTGTCTCAGTTGGAAGTACTCTTCCTCTTGTTCCGAGAAACGATCGTGACCGTTGAGGACGAGTTTCGCCGTGGTGTAGTCATTTATAACAGGCGTCGTCCAGATTAATTCTTTGACCGGGTGGTTGAATATGAGTTTCGTGTTCTTTTCACCCGAACCCGATTGTTTCTGGAGTTGCTCAATGAGATACTCGTGGGACACCTGCGCGAAGCGCCGGCGTTCATCGGTATCCAGGTAGATGTAGTCGCAGAACACTTTGCAGGATGCTATCGCACCAACTTTCGGGGTATGTATGAGTGTATCCGTATCGAATGCATTCGATCCACCATCGCCCCACGTGAATTTCAGTTTCACTTCGTGGTACTGGAGCGCGATCAAGGGCAACGCGAGTCCTGGGTTGCGACAAAACCAGAAATTCAGAGGAACCTGAACCAAACCTGGCCCGATGCCGCCACCCGCAATGTCACCATGAAACGATGACGTCATCGCCTTCAGACCCAGTGCCTTGGAGGCGGGCGTCGTTAACTCGTTCCACACTTGGTTCCACTCCGCGTAATGACGATCAATCATCTGACCACCGATTTCCAGCTCAACCTCGTTGACGATCAAATCACCCCGAGTAATTCCAGACGTGCTGGACGTGACATACACCTTGTACACCAGATCGCCATTGCGGGAGATGGTGACCGTACCTGTAGCCCCCCCACCAGAAGCACACGTGCTGCTACCATTAATGGTCTGCTCAATCGCCTCCATCGAGAAGTTCGTGTGCCGTCTGTAGACGACCTTGAAGAAGGTGATCTGGGGATTCCCCGTGAGGTAGATATCCTGAGCGCCGTAGGCCACAAGCTGCATAAGTCCTCCTCCCATATTTGGTTATACGCTGCTCTAGAAAAAAATGAGGGGGAAATGAAACACATGACTCTACTGAACTAAGCCGGTCTCTGGAACAAGAGCTCGGTTGTCTCGGCATTCAGCTCCAGATCCAAGACCTGCTTCACGGGATTCATGATCTGATTGGTGATGTAGAACTCGTAGTCAATCTCACACGTGTGAGCCTTGATATAGTCCACGTGTTCGATCCGATCCCCTTGCATCACGTTCCGCTCCCTAGCCTTCCCCTTCCGAACACCGCTCTTGTAGGGATTGCTCATATCGTACAAGATCTCATCCGGAAGTTTGATATAGGCATACGGAATCCGATCGTTGCTCTTCGGTTTGTTTCCGGGGTCTCGCTCCGCCATTCGGTCTGCCAAGACCTTGTGGGCGATCTGCTGAGGATTCTTGTAGTAGCCCCTGAGCGCCTTCGTGATCACGAAGTAAGACAGGTCATACTCGCCATTCCGGATCCGAAGCAAGGTGTCGGTGAGCCACTTGACGGCCTTCGTGAAGTCCTTGTCCATCATGATGATCTCAATCACGTTGCCGAAGACATGCTTGACGATCGGTGCATTATCCCTTCGTTTCAAGACGATCCCCATCGCGTCTCGCTTACACGTATGAGGGTCAAACTCATACTTGTCGCCGGTATATCGTTTCTTGGAAATCAAGATGAAGGGCCAGAAGGTCTTCTCGTATTCCAACACTTGCTTCGTGTGCTGTTGCTTGATGTGGATTTGCTGGGTGCTGTAAGCCCCTGCCTTCTGCCCACACTCGATGCACCAGTTAAGAGCCTCTCTGCCCTCCAAGAGTGTGTCGCCGTTATTCCGAGAGAACTTCACGAAGACCGAATCCGTGTCGCCATACACGACATCTGGTTCTTTCAAGCCTTCGCCCTCAGCCCATTCCTTGACATAGGTCCCGGCGTCTTCGATGCGCTCTCTGCCAATCGCGGTCGTGCATGCCGCCAAGTTCATCTTGAAGATCGTGCTCGTGCGTGCCCCGAGCTGTCCATACACAGAGTTCGCGGTCACCTTGTAGGCGAGCTGCAGACCATCGAGGACCTTGTACTTGAAGTCGTCTGTCTCAGACTTCATGCGTTTCTTGGTGGCGCTCCGTGCCTGGAGCAGATGGTCCAAGACCTTCGGAATGATACCCTTCCCTTGTTCTTTGATTTGGTCTTCCGTTAGACCCCCTTTGGCTCGGAGGGTCCTCTCCATATACTCGGGTTTCAAGAAGTAACAGATTTTCGTTGGTTCTTTCTCATCTGGGACCTTGTCCACTGAGTTCCCCTTGCCCTTCAGCTTGAAGACCCAGTTCACGTATTTCAGCGTGTGATAGTCTTCTTTGTCCAGAGAAGCCAAGAGATCCATATCTTCAATCTGGGTCTCGTGGGACAGATTCTTCTCAATGATGGAACTCGGATACAAGGAAGCGTAGTCCAAGACCGCAATCGGATCGTCCAGATAGATCCCGGGCTTCGGGTCCAAGACAACCGCCCCTTCGTAGCCCATCATCCCTTTGTCGCCGTGATGGATGTCGGTCGCCTCTTGGAACCACTCGTCGAGCTCCCAGGGCTTCGGAGTTCGCCAGCCAGCGTCTTCGATCATCTGGTCTTCGACTCGTCTGCGACCGGCTTTGTCTTTGTCTTCGGTCCTGCACCATTTGATATCTTTCTCTAACGTTGCGATCTTGTCTCCGTATTTATCTTGGTTATCTTCGTAGTCGTCTTTGTCCTTGATCTCATTAATCTTCTCGCGTCTCCGAGTAATATTCTGTCCCCGAATCTCTTCGCTTGAGATGTCCTTCTCGGCTTTCAGCATCTTGACGTAGTCTCGCATGAGCGGAGGTTTCTTGAGATCCGGAACTCTCGTGTCTTCTTGGTCGCAGACACGAGTCACGACCGAGGTCACCTTGATCCCTTGGCCCCTCAGGAAGATATAGGAGGCGGGAACATACGAGACATTCGCCATCGCCAGATTGTTCGGAATCAGATCCAAGAGCAGCAAGAGATTGATACAGAGCTCACAATCCTGGATGCAGTACTTCGCGACCAAGGAACGCTTGGTCGCACCCTCGGCGCCCCTGAGCTTATGGGAATCAAAGATATCTTGAGGCGAGATGTCGTCTTTGTTGAGGCACCACTCAATCTTGTGATACTCTGCTGGATTTAGAGTCAGATGCTCGGTCAGGCGGAGCGTCTTTGAATCAGGAATCTCGTGGATCTTGTACTTGCGCCCAGATTCGTGGAGCTGTTCGCCGATGTTGGAGTGAGTTCGGAAGGAGATGAAATCGTTGGCTTTGAGGTTTCCGATAGAATCGGTGGTCAGAGTCATTTCATCAATCGCTTTGATCTTGCCTCGCATGAAGTGCGAGGCCACATTGTCCAGCTTATACGATTCAAGGTTGTGACCCTTCTGGACCTCTTTCTGAATATCCACGAGGATCCGACCGTCCATCGTGATATAGCTGAGGGAGTTTTCACCGAGAGCCGAAGAATTCAAGTCTTGCTTCCGATACTGGCACTTCTTGCTCTTGTGATTCCAATCGGTCCCGGAAGCATCGATCTTCCCCATATTGTAGAACTCTTTCTTCGGGCACCGATTGTGATGACCCCACTGATTGCACATGGACTTCCCCTTTTGCCGTCCGCCCTTGTAGTTCGGACACGCTAAGTCATCCAGGGCATCCACTCGTTCTTTGAGATACCTGAAATCAAAGCCGAAGATATTGTAGCCCGTGATGAAATCTGGGTCTTTCTGTTGCATGATCTTGGACCACTCTAAGAGAAGTTCGGTCTCATTCTTGCAGCAGACGACATCGATGTTCTCAAGGTTGTCGCAGATATCCTCGTCTGCCATATCGTCTTCGGGTCCGATGACCACGATGTGACGATAGTTCTGGTCGGGGTGATCGGCCGGCAAGCCATAGGTGTGGAAGACCGTGCCAATCTGAATCACGGGGTCTCCTTTCACCTTGAGGGGTTCGTCTTCCTCGTCTCGGAGGATATCGTGGAGCCATCGGTTGATTTCGTTGATGGTTTCGTCTCTCACCTTGTTCGGGAGTTTCTCAAGAGTCAGATGGAAGTCGATGCTATGTAGACTATGTGCAACAGAGCTGATTGTCTCCAATGTCGGTTTCCGGTCGCCTTGGGTATAGACCATATGGACTTCGGCATGTTTCCAGACCGACTCTTTCAGGAAAGACACCTCATCATTATCCATAGAGAACCCTTGTTTCAGAAGGAACTTAATGCAGTCGCTCGCATTATCCTTGTAAGGGCCAGTGAGCATTGGGGGGAGCTTGGTGTACATGAGACGAAAGGAATCAAAGATATCCACTGCGAGCTTCTTGAGACTCTTGAAGGTTTGCGGGAAATCGCCGTGAGCACTGTCGCACTCAATATCAAAGGATGCGATGACATAGGGACTGGTCTGCGTCTCGTCGCATTTCACGATGTCTTTGGTCAGACAGGTGTATTCTTTGCATCCTTTGCCACCCGCACAGCCCTCAAAGAGCTTCGTGTCCAGATACAGAGGGCTATCATCAGGCAAGGGCTTCACCGTGACCCAGCCGGTCGGATCGATCTTGGTCTGATGGATGAAGCGAATCACGGGGGGCAAGGTTGCTTCGTAGAGATTGCTGTCGCAGTTGCTTGTGGTCGGATTGGCTTTGTCACAGAACCAATCCTTGAAGGACACATTTATCTCTTTCGGATGCGACGAGTAATAGCCATGGTAGTCTTTGATGGCGCTCACGATCTTCTTCATATCTCCGTGATTGCTGCATGAGATCCTGAGAAACTTGAAGCGCTTGATACCGTCTTTCTCTTCAGGATTCCTATAGAAGCCATAGAAGTCTTTGTATTTTCTGAGTCTGAATCGTAGATACTCTTTTTGGAAGGGATCGCGTTGCTTCTTCTTGGTTCCGAGCTTTTCATGGTAGCGGGTTCGGATCTCGCGAACAAGGGATTTGGCGAGATGAGAATCCCAGGTATTCGGAATCTTGACATAGAAGTAGGGTTTGAACCCTTTGACATGACAGACGACACGGTCGCCGTTTCGCTCGATGCCATAGAGCGTCAGGACAAACTCAGGTGTGTCATAGTCCTCTTGGAGATCATCTCCTACAATATCTACGATTTGAAAGGACACTGGGTCCACTATGTCTGTGTCTGTGTCTGTTACCTCTGCCATCGGTATGGTATAGTAGTCTATTGAGAATTGTTTAGGTATCCGATAGCCTCGCGTATCAAATTTCTAGGCCTCAGTAAGTCTATGAAAGAACTGACGTATCTCTTGCTGATCGTGATCGCCTATTTTGTCTATATGAACTTTGTACGCAAGACCTTATATCTGGAGTCGGTGAAAAGCGACAAGGGTCTCTCGTATTTGGTTCGGAACCTCAAGGATAAACAAGAGGCCGCCAATCGTCTCGGAGACCTCTCGGATACCTTACAGACACTCTGTGACAGTTGCAGAGGGAAAGGGATAGGCAAAGAGAGCAAAGAGGGAGAGAGCAAAGGGGGGAGCAAAGACAGGGGGGACGCGATCAAGAGACTCTTGGATAAGTTTGAGCCCGCAAAGCTCACAGAAAATATCCCAGGGTCGTCTCATGTCGCCTACTCGGTGAACAAGGGCTCCGAGCTGTCCATCTGTTTGCGGAAGAAAGATACGGACGCATTTATTGACACGAACACTGTGAGATTTGTGGCGATCCACGAGCTAGCCCATGTGATGAGCGATAGCACGGGGCACACCGACGAATTCTGGGACAACATGAAGTTCTTGCTGGAGAAGGCTATATCTGCGGGTCTCTATGTGGCGACCGATTACAAAGAACGACCCGTGGATTACTGTGGGATCCAGATCACGAGCACTCCCTTAGAGCTCTAAGATCTAAGCACATCTGATTATCAGCAAATAAATCTATGAAGAGGTATCCTGTCGCCTCGCCTATGAATTCCGATCCGTTTTACGACTTTTCGTATGAAGTACCTGTCTTTAAGGTCCATAATATCCATACGAAAGAAGAACCAGAGATCCCGCTATATCTGAATGCGACTCTCTATGACACCATGTGTCAGATAGCGATGACACTATCCAAGAAATTGGTCGGAGAAGATATCTGCGTGTGGGTCCAATACGAGACAGGAGAACGTGTGCCTCTTTTGGTATCGTTTGCGAAACCCGATCCCGTTAATCATGGGAACCCCTTCACCGACAACGCCTATAAAGCACACGGAACCCCAAGCAAATCCTTTGCCTACGACAAGCGATATGCTTACGACGATGGCATGAGAAAATCGGGTCCCCCGAGAACCGACGAACGCTATCAAACCCTCGGCGCCCGATTGCGAGAGCTTCTTGGTTCTGGGTGGATCGACCACGTGAAGTCAGTACAGAAAAAAGAGGGTATCCCTTACAAGGAGGCTCTCTCGAAGGCGTGTACCCTCTCGTATGCGGTCCTCCCTGAATATCTGGAGACGTTTCCTTCGGATGTGCTCGAGGAGACCACGTCGCTCTTGTATATGGGGGTTCTACGAAAGTATTGGACGATGCTCCCCACCACCCTCAAGGAAGGTCTACCCTATGTCAGACAGATCTCACAGAAGGTAAGTCATTCCATCCGAGATATCCATAAATCTCAAGAGTTCCTTCAGAAGACCGATGACACCATGAATAACCTTGCTTATAAGACCGCCCTCAAGCACATTAAGCCATCTTTTACAGAATCTCTCTTGATCTATGAGATTCCTGGACCGAGCACGAGCAAGGATGGGAACCTAGTGAATCTCTTAGCGCTCTTCAAGGGGTTCCCACTGACCGAAGCAGTACCTTCAGTCCGCCTCTATGCCGAAGAGTATATGGACTCCTGCATCAAGATTCGCAAAGCCTCCATTGCCGCTGATCCAGACACAGTGTCCAAGGGGGAATTTGTTACCCGAGAGATGTTTGGATCGTGGACGAAGCGTATCCGACTCAACGATGGCTTCGGAGAACGGTTTGGGAAGGGCATCGATATCCAGAATACAATTACCTTTATCGTGAGCTCCAAGAAATACGACGATTATGTTCGGTGTATCCTCCACCGGTCAGGGAGAGTCCAGGTGATCTTCCAGAAACCACCCCCAGGCTCAAACCGTAAGACATCGAAGAGAGTCAAGCAGATGCTCAAGAGATGTCAACACAAAGTGATCCATAAGATTAACACACACAAGGAACTCAAGATATATCTCCCCAAGCAGGTCCAACTATCAGACATTCCATGCGATACCCCAGACTTCGTGAGGGCAGAGGGGTCCTACATGTTCCCCATTTCGGATTACAAGCCTGGAACCCTCAAGAAGATTTTCCAGAATTACTTTACGGACTTTGCGATCATTCAGAGCGATAAACAGATGATCCACCTCTGTTCCAAGAAAGTATCCGATAACAAAGATGCGGACAGCTTCGCCTTCACGATGCTCACAAAACTCCACTATGCCAACCTGAATGATGGGCAGATCAATGCAGTTTCGCAAGTGATCTACGATCGCGGACCGCTAACGGGACTTCAGGTCTTTAAGGCATGGGCGCAGGTCCATGAGGGCGGGAGTTTGCCGAGGGGGAAAGACGGACCCATTGTCTCCATCCAGATCAAGCAGCGCTTGGACGGGATCGCGGTCAAGGTGCTCGGAATCCAGGATAAAGAATCCCTCAGGTATCTGATGCTTACCGTATCGTTTGCCCTAACCTGCTACCAGTGGGATCTCGCGAAGAACCACATGCCAGTGGCATGTAAGAAGGCGTTGTTCAAAGGCGTAAAAGAGCAAAAAGCTGACAAGCAAATGTATCTTACCGCCTGTGCCGATCACAGCCACCCGGTAGATTATGGGTCGGACTCGGACTCGGACTCCCTTGGTCCGGATTCTCTTGAAGATGATTCCGATGAAGGGTCCTCGGAATCTGACTCAGATTCCGAGGAGTCCGATGAAGGAGATTTGGAATCGGAGGACTCTGAGTCAGACTACGCGGCCCTCAAAAAGGGATTCATACAAAGAGGTGGGGCTGATCCAGACCCAGACCCTGATGCAGACCCTGATCCGGATAGTTCCTTCCAAAACTCCCGTTACTTTAGTCAACGATTAGTCGAACGGGACCCAGGACTCTTTACCTTCAAACCAAAAGAAGGACAACCCAAATATGAGAGAAAATGCCAGCAAGGGCACCAACCGCTGTCCCTGACGAAGGACGAGATTGAACACATGAATACACGTTTGAAGCAAGAATATGGTGACAGTCATGTCGATATTAGTAACTATTATGCCATTGATGGACGCGACCCGTCCATCGTCTACATGTGTCCAGAGTATTGGGATCGCATAGATCAATCGGTCTGGACCAAAGACCAAGTGAAAGCTGGGATCAATGGAATCAAAGCCGCTGACATCTACGACATGAAACACCGAGATGATAAACGATTCGTATTCAAGAGAGATAATCCCCATATCTATTTCATTCCGGGACTCCATCCCGGAGAGTATCCCCACCCATGCTGTCGCAAGCGAGCCTTGGTCTACAAGAAGGGACAAGATGTCAACGTCCATGTGAAGAAGGGGAAGGAGTATGTCTGGCACAAGGGCACCGTGATTGGACCGATCTCAGACAAAGGAAAGACCAAAGATAGCTATCCGGTGGATGTGGTTGGACTCGGTAAGGGGAGCTATCATATCAGTCGTATTGCAAAGTATACTGAAGAATCCAAGCAGTTGCGCCGAGGATACCCGCTCCCTGTTGGGAGCTACGGTCATGTGAGCGATCCTCTCAAGAATTACTTTCGGATGGCTCGCGACGATCCAGACCTACGGAAACCCCATCAAAATGGCTGGTTTCGGATTGGGGTCCCTCAGGACAATGATGCGATTATGCATTCACTGAATCTCTTGTTCGCTTCCTCCGAAGACTTGATCCCGAGAGATCTCAAGGAGTTCAAGGAACATATCGTGGCGTCTGTAACAGAGATCGACGCACCAACATTGCTCCAAGGGAATTTCGTAACGCTATTTTGTTCACCTTCCTACGGATCAGACTCTTCGGAATCAGACTCTTCGGAATCAGACTCTTCGGAATCAGACTCTTCGGGAGACTCTTCGGGAGACTCTTCAGAATCAGAATCAGACTCCGATGATTCTACAGAAACAACCGATATAGACAAACGGCCGTATACATTGAAAGAATACCTGGAAGACCCTGAAAATAAGATGAGCCATAAGAAGATCGACACGGTTAAAACCTTTTATGCTACGAAGTCCGATAATAAACAACGACAAGCACTCATTGCCAAATTCCAGATAACAAGCGCGATCAAGAATTTTGAGAAATATCTGAACAATCCGTCTTACGATAAATCGAAGGATGCTCGGATACTGGTGTCGCTCTTGATGGAGCTGGTCGAAAAGAAAAAGAATCCGATTGTTGGTTCTCCCATCAAGGCTGTCGTCCTCTTGCTACAAGAGGAGGGCGGGACCACGCGCGTGATAGAACCCTTTCAGGGGTTCGACCGTAATCTGACAACGGACGATGAAAACATACGCTATTACTTGATATCTCAGAGTCGGTTGGCGACCGAACCCTTGGCCTACTCTTATTCAAAGGTCACCAAGATGTATGTTCAGCCTTCTAAAGATAAAAATAAAGATATGTCCGCCCCTGTCAAGGGACATACATATGTTATCGGTGACGATCGCACCTATTCGGGAACCCTCGTAGCCTTTGATGCGCATAACGATATGATGAAACTCTCACTTCTGGGGACAAAAGAGCAACATGAGTATGAAAAAGACGACTGTATGCTCTACGATCAACGAGAAGTCGTCGAAGACATCCTGACCATCTTCCTGAAAGACAGACCGTCGCCCCCCCATCAGTCTCTCCTAACATACGAACAAGCATGCTCTGGTCTTGACGACAACAAGAAGCCTTATGGACTGTTACGCAATATGGGTTATAAGCTATTTAAGAATCGTGGTCACTACTATGACACGTGTGGTCGCGTGACACATCTCTTGGTCAAGGGTAAAGCACGAAGGCTCAACGTTCTCCCAATTGTCCCATACTCTATGAAACCGAATGAACCTTATCGCACCGTCTCAAGGGTTCCGAAGATCATCTGGTCTGACACCCACTCTTTCTTCAAGGCGGTGGATAAGACGACTGAGAGAATGTCTGATTCCCTGGGGCTAAAGGGATCGCTTGGCTATGCAAAGGGAACCCTCGTGATAAACGATGACCATAAAATGACGGAGTATATCCTACCGTGTGGAGCAGTTGTGCCTCTCCTTGTCAAACCCCTGAGCAAGGTGTTTCAAGCCAAATTCAAGGAGTATGGCGTGGAACAAGTGAAACACAAAGGCGTCAATGTGATCATGAACGAGGCGGTTGGACCGATAGCCATCAAGGGTTCTTCTGACACAAGTATCGGGAATAGTTACTATGAAACACAGAAGCGTGAGTATGAGTCAGAGGATGATAAGAAGTTCCGAGAGATATCTAGCCTCACATTGCTCCTCCGCGAAAATACTAGCTTATCGGAAAAGGTCGAGAAAATCCTCCAGAATCCCGTCAGGCTACCGATTCGCAAGAGACAATGCTTATATGATCTCTTGACTAAATCATTGACAGATGACCCCATCCCCGAAGTCACCATATCTCCTGTATACCTGAAACAGTTTATTGAGCGTCTGATGATCCAAGAGGGAGATGTTGATGAGGTCACACCCTTTCTCACTCTCAAAGATATCCAGACGGGTGTCCCAGGAGAGGAGTATGTCTTTACACAACGACAGATCCTTAATGAGGTCCACGATATATACTTCACCAGCGCGAACCCCTTGAAACGACCCGTCACGCTCTACGGCGTTGAAAATGAAATTCCACTTCGGAATAGATCTCTGGGAACCCTCGACGACGCAGTCTCCTTCCGAACGAAATACCCAGCTGAACTCAGGGAATTATTTGGCCCCAATGTTCAGATTTACACGCATCTCTTACGCCAAGATAAAACAGACTCTTCGGTAATCGCTTATGCGAGTCCCGATCCCGATATAGGAAATGAAGACATGTTTCAGGCCTTCTTTGATAAGCAGGCAGATGAAAAAACCAAAAAAACCGAATCCTTGGATGGTCTATCGTCTCATTGTCTCAACCTGGGGCTCTCGGTCGGCTTCTGTCTGTATACGAACCGCGGAGAACCCGATATCAATCACTTCCATGAGGAACTTGATATTGATACGAGCGACGCCACCACTACGGAAGATATCCATGAGATTCCGATAATCTGTCTGTATCAGGATACAGATCCACTCTCAGATGCCCCGAATATGCTTGAGAATATCGTATTCCCGATACGTTCTTCTGACAAAGAGCCCGAGAATCGCCTTCCTCTAGGGGTGCTCCTAAAGAAAACGGAATTCGAAAAACGATATAAGAGATATCGGCGCCCCGTGTGGCTATCTATCGACACCTAGATATCGATAGATATCCATATGTAACCTTGATAAGCACCCTTAGTTATTGTCCATATTGTTGGCGATGAAACCCCTGCCGGGATCCTTGAGCCAGCTGTAGGCATCGTTGCTTGATCGCTTATACATGAGACCAGGACCGAACCATGGATCGTTGAGCTTCGCTTGGGCGGCGTTGTTGTTGCGGATGCAGGTGTCAGGGACAAATTGATTTTGGAGTGGGACCCCATTGCTGTCCCACTCGGTCTTGTATTTGCGACAGAAGAGCGGATCGGTGACCGTCTCTTGGTTCGGTGGCAGATACATATCTAGATGACCCTCTAAGCCCTTATTAGAGAGATCTTGGATGGTGTCGTTCGACAGAGAGGAGGGGAAGTATCCGTTCATGACCGCGTTGAGGCTCGTGACCTCAGACAGATCCTCTTTGCTGTATTCGAGGCTGGTATCCGAGACACCGATCACCTTGAAAGAGTTCAGATAGTATTGATCAAATAGATTCGAGATGTTCTCGTGGAACATATTGTCGCCAAAGAGGATCCCCGCCGAATCGAACTTGATATCGTATTTATTGAGGAGGGTCGGCGACGACGCCGTCTGAAGGTTCAGGTAGTTGAGGTAGTAGGTTTCGCCTATAACCACGATATCGGTGAGGAGGCGAACCGTGTAGTAGTTTTTAACATCGTAGACAAAAAAGTCAATGATGTATCTCGCATTCCCGGCTTTGTCTTGAAGGACGTAGAGGTTCTCAATCGTCTTCATGAAATATTCGTTGTCAGAGAGATGTTGGATCATATCAACCATCTTCTTGGTCAGGGAAACCACCCGTTCATTGTATTCGGCGGGGATTGTGTTCTTGTCAAAGAGCATCTGAGAACACGTGCCTCCCAACTTGATCTTCGGTCCCTCTGAGAGCGAGGAAAAAAGCTTGATGAGTTTCTGCTCGGGCTTCACGAACCCTAACTCCGTGATATTCTTGGGGGGCGGTGGCACGTAGGAAGAGCTCACTTGAGACACAAACCGCTGACCAGACC
>Ga0307986_10002382_pt1 | contig 13503 bp, 13 predicted proteins | sample EllFjometageno82_FD_203170 | JGI IMG/M metagenome (GOLD analysis project Ga0307986, IMG submission 203170) | Marine microbial communities from Ellis Fjord, Antarctic Ocean - #82 | ecosystem: Environmental > Aquatic > Marine > Unclassified | place: Southern Ocean | collected 2014-10-09
GAGCATATTTTTTGCACCTTAAAACTTATACTCAAAATGCAAATGGAGAAAATTATGAAAAGAAATGGTATGATCAAACAAAAGAGTTAGTTGGTGAATATATTGATCATCATCCAACTCCTACTTGCTTGAGAAATCATGCGTTTATCCAAGAAACTATTGCAGGTGGTGGGCCAATTCACATGGTTACTACTGAAGCTTTTCAAGATCCGCACTTAGAAACTGTTGGTTGGGAAAATTTTTTAGGTATGACAGTTGGTCAAGCAGTTGTTTGGGCTTCACAAAACATTGATCCTAAATATACAAATCCTGAATTAACTACATCAGAACCGTACGTTATGGGTTCTCACGCAACATGTTCTGGAGCTTGGGTTAGTGGTCCAGAGGACTTATCTCCACCAGAATATTTCTGGGGTTATAACAGAATGTTAACTATTGATGGACTTTTTGGTGCAGGTGATACAGTAGGTGGAAGTGCTCACAAGTTTTCATCTGGATCATTTACTGAAGGTCGTTTAGCAGCAAAAGCAGCAGTTAAATATATTGAAGATCAAAAAGCAGTAGGAATTAAAATTACAGACAAACAGTGTGAAGATTTTAAAGTCGCGATATTTAAACCTCTTGAGACTTACCAAGTAGCTCAAAACGAAATCACAGGTGGAACTGTTTCGCCGAGTTATATTTCCCCCATTCAAGGACTTCAACGTTTACAAAGAATTATGGACGAATATGTTGGTGGAATTGCAACTAACTACATGACTAATGGTAATATGCTTAAAAGAGGTCTGGAACTTTTAGCTTGGTTGGAAGAAGACTTAGAAAAAGTGGGTGCTGAAGATCTACACCAATTAATGAGAGCTTGGGAGTTGAAGCATAGAGCTCTAACTTCTCAGTGTGTAACTGAACATACCATGTTCCGTGAGGAAACTCGTTGGCCTGGTTATTACTATAGAGGTGACCACATGAAGTTGGATGATGATAACTGGCACTGCTTGACAGTTTCAAGACGAGATCCTAAAACTGGGAAATTTAGCTTAGAAAAAGTTCCCGTTTACCATATAGTTGACGCAAACGAGAAGAAAAAAGCTTCTTAAAAATAACTAAACATAAGTATGAATATTTTAGATAAGTCTGATGATGAAATTATAGCTATTGCTAAACCTATTTGGGATAATCTTGTCAAAACATCAAACATGAAAGATTACGGAGGTTTTACAAAGGATTTTGGAACTCAAATGCTATTTGGTGCAAATGAAGTTGAACTTGGTAAGCAGTGGTCGAACAATAAGCTTTTAACAAGTCTTTCAGAAAATTATGAGGCCTTTGGATGTCTTAGAAGAGGTCAAAATATAACTGTATTATTTAAGCAAAAGAGTAAAGAAATACAGGGAGAGTTCTTAGGGAGGCTAGTTTTGGGAGTTGAGGGTGAAGAGGTTAAAGTTTTTGGAGCAACCATATACTAATCTCAAGAGGTTGATTTAAAGATAGTTTCTAAATCTTAAATAATAAATTGACAATTAATAAGTTCATGTTATCAGAAATTATTAATGACTAATTTAATTAAAAAAATTCCTTTAGAAATAAGAAAAAACAAAGTTAAGACTGGAATTTTTTTAGGTCTATCCGCTTATTGGGGAATAATTATTTTTGGTACCTTAATTACATTTAACTAAGATTGCCATTCATCCATTTAATCCAAGTTTCTATATTTTTAAAACATTTAATATGCCTATCAATTGTCTTGGATGATCCTATGGTTTAACATTAATGATTAACTGGTATAGTTAATTTTAACATGTTGAGAAAAAATCAAAGTATTTTAGTAACAGGTGGCGCAGGTTATATAGGCAGTCATGTAGTTGAACAACTGGTCAAGAAAAAATTAAAAATAATTATTTTAGATAACTTAGTTACTGGGTTTAAAAAATTAATAAATAAAAAAGCAAAATTTATTAAAGGAGATATTAAAAATATAAAAACTGTTAATAAAATTTTAAAAACATATGATATTGATACAATAGTTCATCTTGCTGCTTCTCTAAATGTAAGTGAAGCTGAAAAATTTAAAGAAAAATATTTTAAAAATAATATCTTAGGAACTGAAAATTTAATTAAAGCTTGTAAAAACACTAATGTAAAAAATATAATTTTTTCTTCTTCTTGTTCAATTTATGGAAATATAAAGGGAGCAGTAAGTGAAAACAATAAACCCAATCCTATGTGCTACTATGCGTACACTAAGTACAAAGGAGAAAATATTATAAAAAAAAATTCAGAAAAATATAATTATAAATATGCTATTTTAAGATATTTTAATGTTGCTGGTGCCAGCTCTTCAAATAAAATTGGGGAAATTGAAAATTCTCATGGACATCTTTTTAAAAATTTAGCTATACAATCTCAAAAAAAAAATCCTGTAGTTAATATATATGGAAGTGATTACAAAACAAAAGATGGAACATGTATTAGAGATTATATCCATGTTTCCGATTTAGCTGATATTCATATCAAATCAATTGATGTCCTAAAGAAAAAGAACAAATCACTAGTTCTTAATTGTGGATATGGAAAAGGTTTCTCCGTTAAAGATATTGTAAATATATTTAAAAAGATAAGAAAAAGTTGTTTAATAAGATATAAAGATCGACGACCTGGTGACATTGCGCAAGTTTATGCAAACACTAAAAAATTTAAAAGAATTCTTAAATGGAAACCTAAATACAATAATGTTAAAAAGATATTACAAAGCGCAATTAACTGGGAAAAAAAATTAAAAAGTAATACGAACAAGAGTCAATATTAAATTATTTATTTATGGATGTATTTTTACCAATAGCTCAGGTATTTATTAACCCTGTTGAAATACTTTTGTTAAGTGCAATTGTAGGTGTCCTCTCAGGTTTGTTTGGTGTTGGTGGAGGTTTTTTAATGACACCATTTTTAATTTTCTTAGGTGTCCCTCCTGCATATGCAGTCGCAAACGAAGCTAATAATATCTTAGCTACATCTGTATCAGGGTCTACAACTCATTATTTAAAAAATACCTTAGATTATAAGATGGGTTTTATGATTGTTATTGGAGGAACAATAGGAACAACTTTAGGCATATTAATTTTTACATACTTTAAAGACTTGGGAAAAATAGACACGGTTATATCTTTAGCTTACATGTATATACTTGCGATAATTGGGACGTTAATGCTGGTTGAAAGTCTTGGGGAAATAGACAGATCAAAAAAAAATATTGTAGTTAGAAAAAAATTACATGTTCACTACTGGATACATGGTCTTCCATTAAGAATGAGGTTTCCAAAATCAAAATTGTACGAAAGTATATTTACCCCAATTTTAATTGGTTTATTAGTAGGTTTTATTGCGGCAATTATGGGTATAGGTGGAGCTTTTATCTTGGTACCTGCAATGATTTACATAATTAAGATGCCAACAAAATTAGTTCCAGGAACCTCTTTATTTGTAACCATTTTTGTGAGTGTCATAGTTACCTTTTTGCATTCATTCAATTTTGGTTCAATAGATTTAATGTTGGTTTTTATGTTAGTTATTGGATCTATAATAGGAGTACAGATTGGCCAAAAATTTGGTGAAAATATTGATAGCTCTGGACTAAGAGCATTATTAGCAATCTTATTGTTAATTGTTGGTATAGCTATTGCCTACGATTCTTTTTTTGCAGAACAAATTCAAAAAGAAACAGTTAATGTATTAAGTAAAGATTTAAACTTTTTCTCGAAATTTATTCTAGAGTTTTCTAAAGATATGCCATTTTTTTATGGTTTATTTTCAATTATGTTTGCTATTTTGCTAGGTGTTGGAGCTGCATTTATTAGACGGTTTTTTTCAAACTTTAAAAAAAAAATGTTATTAAAATCTTAAATTTAAAAGTTAATTAAATAAATTTTGTTAAAGTTTCTATATAAATGAGGCTTATAAAGCCAACTGTTATAGCCGCGATTAAACCCACTACAAAAGGTTTATAGCCCATTGATTTTAATTCATTTAAATTTATTGATATTCCTACTGCTGCCATAGCCATCGTTAAAAAAACAGTTGCTAAAATTTTTATATATCCAATAAAGTTATTCCAAACATCATAACTATTATTTCCCATTGAAAAAAATTGATCACCTAAATTTCTCACTATTATCATTCCTATGAAGCCAAGTACAAAATAAGGAAAAATACTTAAAATAGAGTATTTTTGACCTTTTACCTCACCTCTATTAAACAAAAATGCAAATAAAGGTATCATGATCACTAAAAAAGTGTTTCTAATTAATTTTGTAACGGTCGCTACATTTAATGTTTCAGGGTTATTAAACTGTTGATCGTAAATCAGTCCAGCTGCAGCTACTTGAGAAGTTTCGTGAATTGAGGTTCCTAAAAATAAACCAGTTTTTAAAGGGTCATTATCAAAATACCATTCAGCAAAATATGGATATACAAGCATCGCAATAACCCCAAACAAAGTGATGTTAGCAATTGCATAGGCAACTTCAGACTTTTTTGCGTTTATAACTGGAGCTGTAGCTACAATCGCCGTTGCTCCACAAACACTCGTACCAATAGCTATGAGATAAGACATCTTTGATGAAATAGGTACTTTTTTTATCAGTAATTTAACAAGAATTAATACTCCTATAATGCAAGAAATAATTAGTGGTATAGCAATTGATCCAAATTTAATTAACTCTTCAAAACTTAATCTTATTCCTAAAAAAATTATTCCTAATTTTAAGATATATTGCTGTGTAAAATCTAAACCAATCATCATGCCTGGTCTTGGTGTGAACGCATTTCCCATTACAATTCCTAACAAAATTGCAATCAGAACTGTCGATATTGGACTTTTAGGTGTTCCAAAAATTTCTATAGCTAGTAAATTATTTATTCCTTGAGAAAATAAACAAAATATTAATGCTAAAACTACACCAGGAATAATAGCTTTTAAGTATTGAAATTTTAGTAACACAAGAAAAATTTATCAAGCACTTCTGTAAAGTTTAGTCATCACAAACTCTTTGTGACCTAAAGCCTCAGCGCAAGTTAATCTCCCGTTTGCTACTCTTAAGGTTATTTTAATCAGTTCATCTCCAGCTTCAGACATATTCATTTCACGAGTTAAAATTTTTGAGACATCACAATCAATATGCTCTCTCATTCCTTTGACGGTCAAAGGATTTGCAGTTAATTTAACAACCGGCTCAATTGGGTTTCCAACAATATTACCTTGCCCTGTGGGAAACAGATGAATATTAAAACCTGCTGCTGCCTGAAGTGTTACACACTCCGCGGCTGCTGATGATGTATCCATAAAGTATAAACCTTTTCCTTTTTTTGGTTCTTCTGCTGGTTCTAGAACATCAATAAATTTACAATTTCCTATTTTTTGGAAGTTTCCAAATGCTTTTTCTTCAATTGTGGTTAGACCACCAGCAATATTACCGGCTGTCGGTTGACTATCTGAAAGATCATCTGTTGCTTCTTTTAAAATAAAATCATTATAATCATTCCAAGTTTTCATAAACTTATCTGAAGCTTCTTTTGTTGCGCCTCTCGTAGCACAAATTTTTTCTGCACCTGTTAACTCAGAAGTTTCACCAAAACATAAATGAACACCCATTGGTTCTAATTTATCCATCAAATTACCAACTGTTGGGTTTGCAGCTAATCCAGACGTAGTGTCTGACTCTCCACATTTGACTGAAATCCAAAGATCACTCATTGGACATTCTTCTCGTTGTTTTTCAGATGCCCACATTACAAATTCTTGAGCTTTTTTAGATGCCTTCATTGCAGTACCAATATCTCCAGTACGCTCTATGTGAAAGCCTTCAACAGGCTTTCCAGTTTTAGCTATGCCATCAACTATCTTCTTTGTCCATTTAGGTTCAATACCAATAACTATCACTGCAGCAACATTAGGGTTGCAACCAGTTCCAATCATAGTTCTAAAATGGAGATCTAAGTCAGCACCAAATTGAAGTCTTCCATAAGAATGGGGAAGAGCCATAGTACCTTTGATGTTATTAGCAACTGCTTCAGCACAAGCGTTTGAAATATCATCAACTGGAAGAATAATTACGTGGTTTCTTGTACCAGCTCTGCCATTTTCTCTTTTATAACCTAAAAAACTTTTTGGAATTTCCATATTACTACCACTTCTTTGTTTTTACATTATGAACATGTACGTGCTCACCTTTTTTAATAGATTTAACCACTTTCCCTATGTCATGACCATATTTAAGGATTGTGTCTCCCTCATTTAGGTCGGTCATCGCAATTTTGTGGCCTAGTTGTATTTCATCTACAGATTGAATTTTTGTAGAACTGTCATTTTCCATTATCCAGCAATCACAGTCTTGTTTTGGGATGATTTTATCAATAACAACTACTCCCACATTATCTTTTTTGTCGTGAATTATGATATCAGTTGCCATATTTATTGTGTCGATTTGTTTGTTTGAAATTTTTCAATTCTTATATATTAATCAGAAAAAATTAACAATTAATTTTAAAATTTGTTTCATACACTAATTTAGAAAGGTTCTATTAATGACTAAAATGACAACGGAAGAAGCTTTTGTAAAAGTTTTACAAATGCATGGGATAGAGCATGCCTTTGGAATTATTGGTTCAGCCTTTATGCCAATTTCAGATATTTTTCCTGATGCTGGAATTACTTTTTGGGATGTTGCTCATGAAACAAATGGTGGATTAATTGCGGATGGTTACACAAGAGCCACAGGAAAAATGTCAATGGTTATTGCACAAAATGGTCCAGGAATTACTGGATTGGTAACCCCTATAAAAACTGCTTATTGGAATCACACTCCACTATTATTAGTTTCACCTCAGGCTGCAAATAAAACTATGGGTCAAGGTGGTTTTCAAGAAGTAGAGCAAATGAATTTATTTAAAGACATGGTTTGTTATCAAGAAGAAGTTAGAGACCCTTCAAGAATGGCAGAAGTATTAAATAGAGTTATTGAAAAAGCTATTAGAGGGTCAGCACCCGCACAAATAAATGTACCTAGAGATTACTGGACACAAGTAATTGATATAGATTTACCACCAATAGTTAGACTTGAAAAACAAGCAGGTGGTGTTGAGGCAATCAAAAAAGCTGCTGACTTATTATCAAAAGCAAAATTTCCAGTTATACTATCTGGTGCTGGAGTTGTAATTGGAGGTGCTATAGAAGATTGTAAAAAACTAGCAGAAAAATTAGACGCACCAGTTTGCTCAGGTTACCAACATAATGATAGTTTTCCAGGTAGCCATCCATTAGCAGCAGGACCGCTAGGATACAACGGTTCAAAAGCTGGAATGGAATTAATTCAAAAAGCAGATGTTGTTTTGGCACTAGGTACAAGATTAAATCCTTTTTCAACTTTACCAGGGTATGGAATGGATTATTGGCCAAAAGATGCAAGCATTATTCAAGTTGATATGAATTCTGATAGAATTGGTTTAACAAAAAAAGTTAGTGTTGGAATTTGTGGAGATGCAAAATTAGTTGCACAACAATTGTTAGCACAACTTGCACCAACAGCGGGAGACACGGATAGACAAAAAAGAAAAGATATTATTCACCAAACTAAATCAGCTTGGTTACAAAAATTATCAAGTTTAGATCACGAAGATGATGACAAAGGTACTGTTTGGAATAAAGAAGCAAGAGAAAGAGATGCTGACAGAATGTCTCCGAGACAAGCTTGGAGAGCTATTCAAGCTGGTATGCCTGATGATGTAATTATTTCAAGTGACATTGGAAATAACTGTGCGATTGGAAATGCGTATCCTACATTTGAAAAAGGTAGAAAATATTTAGCGCCTGGATTATTTGGTCCTTGTGGATATGGTTTTCCATCAATTCTTGGAGCTAAAATTGGTTGCCCAGATACACCTGTAATTGGTTTTGCTGGTGATGGTGCGTTTGGTATAAGTATGAATGAAATGAGTTCGTGTGCTAGAGAAGAGTGGCCAGCTATTTCAATGGTGATTTTTAGAAATTATCAATGGGGAGCTGAGAAAAGAAATACAACACTATGGTTTGATGATAATTTTATAGGTACTGAGCTTGATCCAGAATTAAGTTACGCTAAGGTTGCTGATGCATGTGGATTAAAAGGTGTAGCGGTTAGAACAATGGAAGAGACAACTGCAGCTTTAAAACAATCTTGTGAAGATCAAAAGAAAGGAATCACAACATTTATTGAGGTAATTCTAAATCAAGAGCTTGGAGAACCATTTAGAAGAGATGCAATGAAGAAACCAGTTAAGATAGCTGGTATCAACAAAGCAGATATGAAGAAACAACCCTCGTTAAGCTCTTAAGATCTTTTAAAAATTAAACTATTATCGTAAAGTCACGTAATGATAGTGACTAACGACAAAGGTTGTAGCTGGATCAACGACTTAAGTCCCAGAGTAAATATACAATCACTTACATCAAGTAAAGATTGCGACTGGTTAATTATTGGAGCCGGTTACACAGGTTTATCTGCCGCAAGAAAACTGGGCGAACTTCATCCTAACGAACAAATTATACTTATTGACAGTCAATTAGCTGGAGAAGGTGCCAGTAGTAGGAACTCAGGCTATTTAGTTGATACAACTCTTAACGATGGATTTACATCAAATAAAGAATTAGAAAATTATAAAAAAAAAGCTGACATATATAAACTTGGGATAGAAGTTGTTAAAAGATTTATTAGCCAATATCAGGTTGATTGTGATTGGAATGAATGTGGAAAATATTTTGCTTCATCAAAAAACCAAGATAAAAAAATATTAATAAATTTTTCAGAAACTCTTTCAAAACTAGGTTTTGAGAACAATTTATTATTCAAAAGTGATCTTGTAAAAAGATTAGGTACAAATTTTTATAATACAGCGCTACATACTAAAGGAGGTATTTTATTACACCCGGGTAAATTAGTTAGAGCTATGATTGATACCTTACCTAGCAATATTCAACTTTTTGAAAATACTTCGTTGACAAAATGGGAAAAAGGAACCGAAACAATTTCCTGTCATTTCAAAAATGGAATAATAAAAACAAAAAAGATTATATTTGCAACTAATGGTTTTTTAAAATCACTAGGTGTTAAAAAAGATTATAATTTTCCAATAACTTTAACTGCCAGCATGACAAGATCTTTAACAGATGAAGAATTTAAATTAATTGGTAAACCAAAAGAGTGGGGAGTCTTGCCGGTAAAACCTATGGGAGCCACAATTAGAATGACAAAAGATAGAAGAATTTTAATAAGGAATACTGCAGAAGTTAATAATCCATTTAAAATGTCACAATCAGAGTTAAATAAAAGATCTATAAAACAAAAAATTGGAATAAAAAAAAGATTTCCTCAATTACCTGATGATATTATCCAGTCATCATGGTCAGGAATTGTTTCAAGAACAAGAAACAGTTCACAAGTTTTTGAAAAAATAGATAAAAATATATTCGTTGCAGGTTGCTATAATGGTTCTGGTATAGGTGTTGGGACATTATTTGGTGAACAAATTGCAATTAAAGCAAGCAATGAGCATGGTCATTCAAAAGAAATTGAAATTATTGAAGCAAGAAATAAACCTACCAGGCTTCCTCCGGAACCATTCCTAAGCTTAGGTGTGAAGACTAGACTAATATATGAACGTTTTATAGCTAGATCTGAAATTTAATCTGGATGTTTTGTTGCCTGGTACTCTAGACTTATATTATTTCATTTAACCATAAGTAGCTTTATACTTATAACAGAAACTAGACTTTATCAGCTTCTTGCTTTATTAGTTTAGTTATCAATTTGCTTAAAACTAATCAAAAGTAGAAATTATTTTGAAAAAAATAAAACCCAATTCTGAAGTCGCAGCACAAGCAATTTTAGGTATCGTAAAGTCTTTTAGATTCAGTTCACAAAATTATATCCCAAAAGAGGGGTTGTCTTTTTTATTGTTTAGAATTGAAATTTTGTCTGGTTTAACAGTGGCTTTAGCCTTAGTTCCAGAAGCTATTGCATTTGCTTTTGTTGCTGGTGTTGCTCCTTTGTCTGGTCTTTATGCGGCTTTTATAGTTGGATTAATTACAGCTTTAATTGGTGGTCGACCTGGAATGATATCTGGAGCAACAGGTGCTTTAGCGGTTGTTATGGTTGCCCTTGTTCTAGATCATGGTGTGGAATATTTGTTTGCAACCGTTGTCTTAATGGGAATATTACAATTAATTGCGGGAGTATTTAAGCTTGGTAAATTTATTAGGATGGTTCCAGAACCTGTAATGCTAGGCTTTGTTAATGGGTTAGCCATAGTAATTGGTATCTCTCAACTTAGTCAATTTAAAACTGTAAATTCTTTTGGAGAATTAGTTTGGATTTCAGGTGATACCTTGCATTACTCAATTATATTTGTGTTTTTTACAATGTTTGTTATTTGGTTTTTACCAAAAATAACAAAGGTGCTACCATCAACATTAGTTGCTATTTTATTTACAACTATCTTGGCTCTAACTTTAAAAATTGATATACCTAACGTCGGTGATCTTGCGAGTGTTAAAGGAGGTCTTCCAAATTTTTCAATACCTAGTGTTCCTTTAGATTTTGAAACATTAAAAATTATTTTCCCATACGCCTTTATATTGGCTTCTATAGGATTAATAGAGAGCTTATTAACTTTAAATTTAGTTGGAGAAATTACCAATAAAAGAGGTGGAGCAAGTCAAGAATGTTTAGCTCAAGGTTTAGCAAATACAGTTACAGGTTTTTTTGGTGGTATGGGTGGTTGTGCAATGATAGGTCAATCAATGATCAATGTTAGATCAGGTGGAAGAACACGAATTGCTGGAATAGCAGCTGCTATATTTTTATTAATTTTTATTTTATATGCATCCTCTTATATTGAAATGATACCAATTGCTGCCCTGGTAGGTGTTATGTTTATGGTTGTGATTGGAACATTTGCGTGGAATTCTCTTAAAATTTTATTTTTTGTTCCCAAGAGTGATGCACTAGTTACAGTTCTCGTAACTGTTGTAACTGTTCTAGAAGACTTGGCTGTTGCAGTAATAGTAGGAGTGATAGTTTCAGCATTAGTATTTGCATGGAAATCAGCATCTAAAATTAGAGCAACTGAAAGAGCATCTAAAACTGAAAAAGGTGCAAAAGTTTATGAGATAGAAGGACCACTTTTTTTTAGCTCTACAAATAGTTTCCTTGAACTTTTTAACCCATCTAAAGACCCAGATATAATTATTATTGATTTTGTCAGATCAAAAGTAATTGATCAATCTGCTTTAAAAGCAATTGAAGATATTGCAGATAAGTATAACAGCTTTGGGAAAAAAGTTAAACTTAGACACTTAACTCGTGACTGTCATAAATTACTTAGTAAAGCTGGTCAGCTTGTAGTCGATAGTGATGACGATCCTGATTATGGTGTTGCCGTTGATTATGATGTTAAATTAGGGATCTTTGGAAAATAATATAAAAAAAGAGATTAAATCAAGCTGTGAGTTTTTTTAAAAAACTATTTTCGAGAAGTAATTTAAAATTAAAAATTAATGATGGAGGTCGTGCGGCCGCAGGTTATAAGGGAAAAGCGGGAGATTGTGTTGTTAGGTCTATAGCTATAGTAACAAATACTCCTTATCAAAAAATCTACAATGATCTTTATGAGGAAAATGAAAATTTTAGAAAAAACTCAAAAACTAGGCTTGCAAGAAGCTTAAAGCAAAAAAATGATAGCCCAAGAACAGGCACTCATCGCGTTGTACTTAAAAAATATCTTAAAAAAATAGGCTGGAATTGGACCCCGACAATGTTTGTCGGACAAGGTTGTAAGGTCCATTTAAAAAAAAGTGAATTACCTAATGACACTTTAATAGTGTCTTGCTCAAAACATATTACAGTTGTTATAAATGGAGTATTACACGACACTTATGATTGCTCAAGAAATGGCACTAGGTGTGTTTATGGATATTGGACAAAACATAATTAAAGACGTTCTGTTACAAGGTGTTCTTTAACTCAGCAATCTTTTTTTTCTTTAAGTTTATTTAAGTGTTGAGCTCTTTCTTTAGCTGCTTTTGAAGCTTCTTCTGCATTTTCCATTGTAAATACCATCCCAGGAAGAAAAAACAATATAGCACCTATATTGTGTGGCTTACCTGTTTTTTTAGCTTCCTGTGCTTCATCAGCATGTTGATTGGCCTTAGCTATTTCCAGACTTAATTCTTTGCAATTTAGTTCATTATCATTTGGAGCAATAACGTTAACTACTGTTGGGGATGCACACGAAGTACAAATTAAAAATAAACTTAAAATTACTGATATCTTTTTCATTTATGATTAATAACTTTATTTTATTATTGCTTTTACAGGTCCCAATTTATCAATTGTACCAGTATAAAGACCTTTACCTTTTATTGGAACAACACCCACCGTTGAGCCCGTAAAAACCCAAAAATCTTTATTCAAATCTATTTTGTCTTTTTTTAGTTTATTTAACACAAACCTTAATGAATTCAATGGATTTATATAAACAGTATTTGTATTACCATCAACACTTTGATTTATTTTTTTGTTAGTAATATTTGTTTTTAGATTACCTATGGCAATCTTTTTATATTTTTTTTTTAATCCTATTAAAAATTTAACATTACCACCAAAATCACTACATAAATCACCAAAAGAAGTAATACCTTTTTTTCTTTGTCTATAGCCAACCACCTCTATACATGGTGCCATATGAGAAATATATTTAGTTATATTCTTCATAGTAATTAAACCTTTGGATGAAAAAAAAGACTTCTTAATTAGATAGCAAACCTCGAGCTCAATACCTAAGGTTGATTTATTAATTTTAACTTTTTGTCCACTTTTTAAAAAATTTCTTTTATAAATTGATGCATAAAATGGTTCTTTTTCTTTAAGTTTTTTAATAATTGGAATTGCGGTACCTGCTGCTTTAAATCCAATAACAATTTCTTTAATTTTACCCTCACAAATTTTTCTAACTTTTTGAGCTGCATTTAATTTTTTTGTATATCGGAGTGGAAGAGCAGCGATTACTTTATCATTAAGAAAAGCATTAACTAATTTATCTGCTGTTTTATCTAATAAAGATTTCATTATTTAATATCTAATATGGTTGCTGGATCTAATCTAGTACCAAACCAGTTTAGCCTAATATCTAGGTGTGGTCCAGTTGCTCTTCCACTAGCTCCTACAGAACCTACAATATCACCTTTTTTTATATGATCTCCGGTATTAACAAAAAGATCATCCAAATGCATATATAGCGTTGAAATACCATGACCATGATCTAAAATTATTGTACCGCCAGTATAAAATAAATCCTTTTCAGCTAAAGTTACAATTCCATTATTCATTGCTTTAACTGGTGCTCCTTTTTTCTGAGCAAAATCTAATCCATAGTGTGGCCATTTCGGAATGCCATTAAGAATTCTCTGGCTGCCATAAACAC
>Ga0307986_10002383_pt1 | contig 13503 bp, 8 predicted proteins | sample EllFjometageno82_FD_203170 | JGI IMG/M metagenome (GOLD analysis project Ga0307986, IMG submission 203170) | Marine microbial communities from Ellis Fjord, Antarctic Ocean - #82 | ecosystem: Environmental > Aquatic > Marine > Unclassified | place: Southern Ocean | collected 2014-10-09
TAAAGTTGTTTGTGGTGCGCCTAATGCAAAAGAAGGATTATTAACAATTTATGCTCCACCAGGTGCTGTTGTGCCAAAAAATCAAATGAAATTAGTAGTGAGCAAAATAAGAGGAGTTACGTCATATGGAATGCTTTGTTCAGAGTCTGAACTTAATTTATCGAATGAAAGTGATGGTATAACAGAACTTTCACAGAAAAAATATGAAAAAAAAATAGGAGAAAGTTATTTTCCTAAAAATAACGTACATGTGATTGATATATCTATTACACCAAATAGAGCAGACTGTTTGGGAATAAGAGGGATAGCAAGGGATTTAGCAGCAGCAGGCTCCGGTACACTAAAAAAATTAAAAAAAGAGAAGTTAACTCAAAAAAATAAGCAAAAATTAAGTATAAAAATAATTAAAGAGAAAAACCAAGGATGTACAGCTTTTGGAAGTTGCTTAATTACAGGTGTGAAAAATACTGAAAGTCCAGATTGGTTAAAGAAAAAAATATCATCTCTAGGTCAAAAATCTATCTCAGCAATAGTTGATATTACAAATTATGTGATGTTTGATTTAAATAGACCGCTACATGCTTATGATGCTGATAAAATAGATAAAGGGATTGTTGTAAGAAATTCTAAAAAGGGTGAGAAATTTAAAGGATTAGATGACAAAGATTATAACCTGGAAAAAGATATGTGTGTCATTACAGATGCTTCAGGAGTCTTAGGTTTGGGAGGAATAATTGGAGGAACAAGGTCTGGAACTGGATTAGAAACAAAAAATGTATTAATTGAGTCTGCCTATTTTAACCCAAGATCAATTAGAAAAACATCTAAGTCTTTAAATATAGATACTGATGCAAAGTTTAGATTTGAAAGAGGAATTGATCCCCATTCAATAGAACAAGGACTTCTGCGAGCTGCTGGATTGATTACAAAGATCTGTGGTGGTGAGGTTAGTAAATTTGATATTCAAAAAATAGAAAATATAAAAAATAACTTAGTAAAATTTGACATACAGTTATTTGAAAAAATAACAGGTTTTAAAATGGACCAGAAAGAAATGATCAAAATATTAACTAATCTAGGTTTTCAAATAAAAAAACAAAAAAATTTACTACTATTACATGTACCGTCATGGCGACCTGATATTGAGCAAGAAGTTGATGTAGTAGAAGAGCTTGTAAGAATCAAGGGTTATGATCAAATTAAAATGATTGAACCAGAAAAAGTAAGAAAAAAAAATACTTTAAACCAAACACAAAAATTATTTCATTTTTTACAAAGATCAGTTGCTTCTAAAGGCTATCTTGAGGCTATCACATGGTCTTTTACTGATAGTAAAATCAATCAACTATTTATTGAGAATAACAAAGAAATTAAGATAGTTAATCCTATAAGTGCAGACCTGAATGTATTGAGAAGTTCAATCTTTTCAAATTTGATTATTAATCTAAATAAGAATTTAGGAAGAGGATTTAAAGATTTATCAATATTTGAAATAGGTCCAACATTTATAGGATCTGAACCAGGTGAACAACAAACTGTAGTTAGTGGATTAAGAACTGGAAAACTGTCCAGACAGAGTTGGGCAGAACAAGGGAGGTTGGTTGATGTTTTTGATGTTAAAAGAGATGTTGTTCAAAGCTTAGTTGAGGCTGGTTATAATAAAGACAAATTCTATATTGATGATGAAACACCAAGCTATTATCATCCTGGAAAATCAGGAAGAATTTTTCTTAACAAGGGTAAAGAAAAAGTAGTAGCTTTTTTTGGAGATATTCACCCAGATATATTAAAAAAATTAGACATTAAAGCTGAAGCATTAGTTGGGTTTGAAATATTTTTAGACAATATAAAACAGCCAAAAAAATCATTAAAAAATCAAAAAGCTCAATACAAATATTCCGATTTTCAAAAATCAGAGAGAGATTTTGCTTTCATTTTAGATAAAAATTTTAAAGTTCAAGAATTAATAGAGATAATCAAAAATGTAGATAAAGATTTAATAAAATCTGTTAAAGTCTTTGATGTTTATGAAGGTAATAATATTGACGAAGGTAAAAAATCAATTGCATTAAATGTTACAATTCAATCTTTAGAAAAAACATTAAATGAAGAGGATTTAAATAAGATAAATCAGCTTATTGTTTCAACTGTAGAATCAAAAACAGACGCAAAGATTAGATCATAATAATGACAAAAATTGATCACATTAGAAACTTTGCAATTATTGCACATATTGATCATGGCAAATCAACTATAGCAGATAGAATAATTCATACATGTGGTGGCCTCACTGAAAGAGAGATGAAGGCACAAGTCTTAGATTCAATGGATATTGAGAGAGAAAGAGGGATAACTATTAAAGCTCAAACTGTTAAACTTAATTATAAAGCAAGAGATGGCAAAGAGTATATTTTAAACATCATAGATACTCCTGGGCACGTAGACTTTAGCTATGAAGTTAGTAGGTCTCTGTATGCTTGTGAAGGGTCTATTTTAATTGTTGATAGCACTCAAGGAGTAGAAGCTCAAACATTGGCAAATGTTTATCAGGCTTTAGACACTAAACATGAAATAGTTCCTGTTTTAAATAAAGTTGATTTACCAGCATCAGATTTAGAAAAAACAAAAACACAAATAGAGGATGTAATAGGCATTGATACTGAAAATGCCATACCTTGCTCAGGAAAAACAGGTGAAGGCATAGAGGACATTCTAGAACAAATTATTGTATCACTACCAGCACCAGAAGGAGAAAAGGATGCAGATTTAAAATGTTTATTAGTTGATAGTTGGTATGACACTTATTTAGGAGTGGTTATTTTAGTTAGAGTTATTGATGGAAAGATTTCAAAAAATATGAAAATAAAGATGATGTCTACTAATCAAGAATATATAATTGAAAAAGTCGGTGTATTTACTCCAAAAGCAACTGATGTTAATGAATTAAACGCTGGAGAAATTGGCTTTATAACAACTGGAATAAAAATTTTATCAGAAACAAAAGTAGGGGATACCATTTGTGATGCAAGTAAACCGCTTCAAGAGGCACTCCCAGGATTTAAACCAAGCAAGCCAGTTGTATTTTGTGGATTATTTCCAGTGGATAGCTCTGAATATCAAAAACTAAAAGACGGTCTTGGAAAATTACAATTAAATGATGCTAGCTTTTCATACGAGGCAGAGTCTTCATCAGCCCTAGGATTAGGTTTCAGGTGTGGTTTTTTAGGACTTTTACATTTGGAAATTATTACAGAAAGATTAGAGAGAGAATTTGATATAAATTTATTAACTACAACACCAGGTGTAGTTTATAAAGTACATATGAATAAAGGTGAAGTAATAGAACTGCAAAACCCCTCAAGCTTACCAGAGCCTACATTAATTAATTATATTGAAGAACCATGGATTAAAGCAACAATAATCACTCCAGATCAATATTTAGGAGCCATCATAAAGGTTTGCCAAGATAAAAGAGGTCTTCAAACCAATTTAAGTTACTCAGGAAACAGGGCAGTATTGAATTATGAAATTCCTTTGAATGAAGTCGTGTTTGATTTTAATGATAGATTAAAGTCAATGACAAGTGGATACGCAAGCTTTGATTATGAAATAATAGGGCACAAAGAGGGTGATTTAGTTAAACTTGGAATTTTGGTAAATGCAGAACCTGTTGACGCATTATCAATGATGGTTCATAAAGATTTTGCACAAACAGTTGGACGAGAAGTTTGTGAAAAATTAAGAGATTTAATTCCTAGACACAACTTTATGATACCAGTTCAAGCAGCAATTGGTGGAAAAATTATAGCAAGAGAGACTATTAAGGGTTTTAAAAAGGATGTATTAACCAAAATTCATGGAGGTGGTGCAAGAGATAGAAAAAGAAAATTATTAGACAAGCAAAAAAAGGGTAAAGCTAGAGGAAAACAATTTGGTAAAGTAGAAATACCACAGGAAGCTTTCATTGGAGTTTTAAAAATTAACAAGGAATAATTTGTGAAAAAAGTTAATTGGGGAATTATTGGTTTAGGAGCAATAGCTACACAATTTGCAAAAGGTTTTGAGGGTTTAAGTAATTCAAAATTGCTAGCTATTGCGAGTAAAAATAATGATAAATTAAGTAAATTTAAAGAAAATCTAAAAATAAATAGTGATTATTGTTTCAACAATTATCAAGCTCTATTAGAACATAAAGAAATTGATATTGTCTATATAGCACTTCCAACTTCTTTACATCACGAATGGATAATTAAATGCTTGGATGAGGGAAAAAAAGTTTTAGTTGAAAAGCCGGCAACCATGAACGCAACAGAGATCAAAGAGATAAAAAATAAATATCATAAAAAAAAAATTTTTATAAATGAAGCTTTTATGTATATGTACCATCCACAAATAATAAAAGTTATTGAACTAATAAATCAAGGAGAAATTGGAGAATTAATTTCTATGGACTCAAACTTTGGAATTAATATATTGACAAAGAAAAATTTTTTTGGATTTAAAAAGACAAAAAAGTTAAATACAAAAAATAGAATTTTTAGTAGAGAACTCGGCGGAGGTGTAATATTAGATATAGGTTGCTACCCAGTCTCATTAAGTACTTTAATAGCCTCTCAAATATCCAATATTGATTATGATAAAGTTAAAGTAACAAATATTGAAAAAGATATGAAACCAAACGAGGTTGAAATAAATGCATCAATGGAACTAATATTTGAGAATAACTTCAAATCAAATGTACGAGCTTCTTTTACAAAAAAACTAGGAAATAAAACAAGAATTATTGGAAAAAAAGGAGAATTAATAATAGAAGACACGTGGTCAGCCAACCCTTCAAAAATTATAATCAAAAAAGATCAAGATAAAATTATCAATATCAGTTCAGTCCAAAATATATATTCGTATGAAATAGAGGCATTAAGCAAATGCATTCTGGAAAATAAAATGAAGCCAGATTTTCCTGGTTTAACAATTGATAATATAATTGGAAACATGAAAATTATTGACAGATGGAAAGAATAATTTATGAAAAATAAGATCTACGATTGTGTAACATTTTATAATGAAAACCTACAAGTAAAGCTAAGATTTAATATTCTAAAAGATTATGTTGATAAATTTGTAATATGTGAATCTAAATTTGATCATCAAGGAAGACCAAAAAAGTTAAATTTTAAGATTGAAGAATTTAAAGAGTTTAAAGATAAAATAATATATTTAGTTTTGGATAAGCAATTTCCAGACACTGCTAATCCTTGGGCTGCACAAGCCTATCAAAGAGAATTTTTATTAGAAAGTCTAGTAGGAATGGAACAAGATGATTATGTGATGTTTTCAGATCCAGACGAAATACCAAAGCCAGAACTACTGGTTAATTTTAAACTAAAAAAAAAGTTTGGGATTTTTATGCAAAAAATGTTTTGTTATAAATTAAATATATTTAATCACTATGAAAGCCCATGGGAAGGAACGAGAATTACTAGAAAAAAAGACTTAAAATCAATTGATTATTTAAGACAAAAAATAAAGATCAAAAATTTAAAATATTCTTTTTTAAGATTCGATAAGGAAAAAAGCATAGAAGTTTTTAAAGATGGTGGGTGGCATTTTAATTATCTTTTAAAACCAGAGGCAATAGCAAATAAGTTAAAGACATTTGCGCACACAGAATTTAATGATAAAAAATACACTGAAATAAAAAAAATAAATTATAACATTGATAATTTTTATGATCTATTTCAAAGAGGTCATGTATTTAAAAAAATTGAATTAGACAAAACTTTCCCCAAATATATTCTTGAAAATAAAGAAGATTTTATAGAATGGATCGTATAATTTTAAACTATAATGTCATAAAAAAATAAATAGAGTAAATAAGAAGCCTTTTAAATTTGCTTTTTAATTTTTTGTGGTTAATTTATCAAAAGAAAATTAATCATTAAGTTATGGGAATTAGAAAAATAATAAAAAATAAAATTTACGAAAATAATATTCGTTCTAAATATAAAAACTATATTGTTGAAGAAAAACTCAATATAGATTGGAATTCTATAAGTTGTAATAGAATTGCACTGATTAATACAGCAATCTCCAAAGTTATAAAATTAAAAAATGAATGCAAATATTTAGAAATAGGATGTGATCAAAATGAAACTTATGACTCAATAGCTTTAAGTTCAGAAGATAAAACAGGAGTAGACCCTGCAGCAGGTGGAAATACTAGAATGACGAGTGACAAATTTTTTGAAACAAATAAAAAAAATTATGATGTTGTATTTATAGATGGCCTGCATGAGTATAAGCAGTGTCAAAAAGATATAATCAATGCTTTAGCTTGCTTAAACAAAGGTGGTTTTATTTTCATACATGACATGATCCCTTTAGACTGGAGAGCAGAATTTGTCCCAAGATTTCAAAATACATGGAATGGTGATGTTTGGAAAACAGCTTACGAGTTATCAAAATCAAATAATCTAGAATTTTCAATTATTGAAGCTGATAATGGGGTGGGTGTCATAAAAAATGTTTCACAAAACTATGATTATAAAGATCTATCAAGTGAAATTGAAACTTTTAAATTCAAAGAATTTTTAGAAATATACAAATCTTTGCCTATTTTAAAACCAGACAATGGATTCAAATATATATTTTCTTAATATTAATTTGTAGAACTGGAGAGATGGCTGAGCGGTTTAAGGCGCACGCTTGGAAAGTGTGTGTACTGTTAAAGGTACCGTGGGTTCGAATCCCACTCTCTCCGCCATGTTAATTAAATTATTAAAATCTTTAATTATAGATTATAAATATTAAAAAGTATGACTGATTTAAAAATTTTTTGCATATCACTTTCAGAAGAACATTTGGAAAAAATTAAAAAAATTAATTATATACCGGTTGGCCTGGGCAATGAAAATTTTTCTAAAGATTGGTTGAGGGACAATTTAGGAGAAAATATTTCAAAAAAAAATAAGTATTATGGTGAGTATACTTTTCATTATTGGTTATGGAAAAATAATTTTATGAATATAAAGGATGGGTGCTGGATTGGTTTTTGTACCTACAGAAGATTTTGGTCCAATGAAGCACAAAATACTACCTTAGAAAATTTAAAAAATTCAATTTTACAAAAAACACCAAAAGAATGGGATGGCTATAATTCAGTTTTAGTTAAACCGATGTCAGTTAATAAAACAAAGTTGAGCAAAGTACTTAAACATGGAAAAAAACACTTACTAAAGAATCCATTAATTTTTTTTGATAAAAAGAAGATTACTATTAAAGTTCACTTCGATATGTATCATGGTTATGGTAACTTAGATAAAGCAATAGACTTGTTAGACAATCAAAACAAAGATAATTTTAGAAAATTTGTAGAATCTGAAAATGCATTTAATCCTTACAATATGTTTTTATGTAAATCTCAAAAAATTTTAAAAGAATATTATGATTCCTTATTTAATTGGTTGTCACAATGTGAAGCTATTTTTGGTTTTAACATGAATGATAGTTATGGTTCTGTTAGGATTTATGGTTTTTTAGCGGAAAGATATTTATCATATTGGTTTCAAAAAAATTCTAAATCAATAGATTGGCCTATTCATTTTTATGATATTTCTAATCAAAACTAAATTAATTAACATATAAAAGAAAAAAAATGCTATATATAGTTTTTTAAAAATGACAAATAAATCATCATATCAAGCAGACTCTATAAAGGTTCTAAAAGGACTTGAAGCTGTAAGAAAAAGACCTGGAATGTATATTGGAGACACAGATGATGGAACTGGTCTACACCACATGGTTTATGAAGTTGTAGATAACTCAATAGATGAAGCTTTAGCAGGATATTGTAAAAATATAGATGTTAAAATAAACTCTGATGGAACTATTACGGTTAGAGATGATGGTAGAGGAATACCTGTTGATATGCATAAGGGTGAAAAAATTTCTGCTGCAGAAGTTATAATGACCCAACTTCATGCTGGTGGAAAATTTGATCATGATTCGTATAAAGTATCAGGTGGCTTACATGGGGTTGGAGTTTCAGTTGTAAATGCATTATCAGAAAAATTAAAATTAGAAATTGACAGAGATGGGAAAAAATATTTTATAGAATTCAAAGATGGGGATTCAAAAGCTCCACTTAAAGTTATAGGAAAATCAAAAGAAAATGGAACTCAAATTACTTTCTTACCTTCAAAAGAAATTTTTTCTTCAATAAAATTTACACCCAACATAATAATTAAAAGAATGCGTGAACTAGCATTCTTGAATAAGGGAGTAAAAATTACTGTTAATGATTTAAATCAAAAAAAAGAAAAAATAATAGAATTTAAGTTTGATGGTGGTGTTTCAGAGTTTGTTGATTTTTTAGATGAAAAAAGAGAAAAACTTTTAAATAAAACAGGAAATGATTTATTTAAAAAACCAATTTATATTGAAGGTAAAAAAAACAATATAGAAATTGAATGTTCTTTAAAGTGGAATGCAAGCTATGGTGAGGATATTTATCCTTATACAAATAATATCTATCAAAAAGATGGTGGTACTCACTTATTAGGGTTTAGAAGTGCATTAACAAGGGTAATTAATAAATATGCAACAGAACATAACTTGTTAAAAAAAAATAAATTAACAATTTCTGGTGATGATATTAAGGAAGGTCTCACTTGTGTTATTTCAGCAAAAATACCAGATCCAAAATTTTCTTCTCAGACAAAAGATAAACTAGTTTCGTCAGAAGTTAGAATGATTGTTGAAAGTATAGTTAGTGAAAAACTATCAATATGGTTTGATCAAAACCCATCTACATCTAAAATTATTTTAGCAAAAATAATGCAAGCAGCACTCGCAAGAGATGTGGCTAGAAAAGCTAGAGAAAATGTGAGAAGAAAAGGTGCCCTAGAGCTAAGTGGCTTACCTGGAAAATTAGCTGATTGCCAAATAGGAAAACAAGAAGGGACAGAATTATTTATAGTTGAGGGAGATTCTGCGGGTGGTTCAGCGAAACAAGGGAGAAACAGATCAAATCAAGCAGTCTTACCATTAAGAGGAAAAATTCTTAATACTTATGTTGAAGAAGTTGAACTTAAAAAAAATAGCAATAGAGATAACAGTGAACACAGAACTAAATCATTAGCTAAAATGATGTCATCTAATGAAGTTGTCACTTTAATTAATGCTCTCGGTCTTGATCCAAAAGTTGAAGATATTGATTTAAAAGATTTAAGGTATGGAAAAATTATTATCATGACCGATGCAGATGTTGATGGATCACATATTAGAGCATTATTATTAACATTTTTTAATAATAAGCCATTTAATAAATTAATTGAAAATGGACACATCTATCTTGCCCAACCACCATTATTTAAAATTAATAAAGGTACAAAAGGAATTTATATTAAAGATGAAAACGAATTAGAAAATTATATTTTAAAAAATAATAAGGAATTACAGAAATTTAAAAAAGGAACCAAAGAATTTACTAAACACTATGAGGAAGAAAAATCTAGAATGAGCATTCAAAGATTCAAGGGATTAGGAGAAATGAACCCAGAAGAATTATGGAGTACCACACTAGATCCTGAGACAAGAAACTTATTGCAAGTTCAATATTCAAAAGATTTAAAGAAAGACCAGCATCTCATCCATACTTTGATGGGCAATGATGTTGCTTTAAGAAAAGATTTTATTGTCACTAATGCAATTAATGTTCAAAATTTAGACATCTAATAATGGAGTTTTTTGAAACTTCAAAATACTTTTCATTAAAAAAATCTACATACATCAACCTAAGATGGATTGCTATTATTGGTCAACTCATCACTATAAATGTTATTTATTTTATTTTTAATTTTGATTTTGATTTAATTTTTGAAAATTTAATAATTGTAATTGGTTTACTAAGTAATCTTTATTTAATCTATATTAATAAGAACACACAATTATCAGATAAAACAGCATTTGTTTTTTTATTAATTGATATTTTACAATTAACTTGTTTAATTTATTTAACAGGAGGAGTTGCTAACCCTTTTGCAATTTTTTTGATAATTCCAAGTATTTTATCATCATTATATTTAGGCTTTAGAAGCAATATTCTATTAGTTAGCATAACTATTTTAATAATTATTTTTCTTACTTTTTTTAATCAACCGTTACCTAGCCCAGTTAGTGAACATTTTCATGTTGATAATTATTATTATTATTCAATGCCTATCTCGTTAATTATTGCTTTAATTTTTTTAAGTTTTGGCAAGGAGTCTAGAATTCGGAAAGAAGCTTTAAATAAAATGGAAGAAATTATGTCAAAAGAACATGAACTCTTGTCACTTGGTGGTCAAGCAGCGGCCGCAGCTCACTCCTTAGGCACTCCATTTTCTACAATAAAGATTATATCCTCAGATTTATTAAAACAATTTAAAGATAATAATGAAGTTAAAAAAGATATAGATCTTTTAATGAGCCAAATAGAAAGATGTGGTGAAATATTAAAAAGGTTAACATTAAATCCTACTGTAGAAGATGATTTTATTGATAAAGATCTCACTATAGTTGACTACATAATGGAAATTATAAAGTCTTTTAAAGAAACAAGTAAAAAAATTTTTATTATAAACTCGGATCAATATTATAATTCATTCGATATTAGTAAATCTATTGAGATTGTTTATGGGTTAAGAAATTTTATTGGGAATGCAAATAAATTTTCAAAAAGTAAAGTTTTTATAAATGTAAAAAGTGATAATAGTACAACAGAAGTTATCATTGAAGATGATGGTGAGGGATATCCTAAAGATGTATTAAGAAATATTGGTGAACCATATATTAAATCATATAAATCATCTATAAAATCAAAATCAGGATTAGGTCTAGGTATTTTCATAGGTAAAACTTTGCTTGAAAAAAATTATGCAAATATTTTATGCAGAAATTCACATACAAGAAGTGGTGCACAAGTTAATATTAAATGGAATAATAACGATCTTCTAAATCTTTAGTGTAATTTTTTTTATTCTCAAATAGTCCACTTAGTTGAGAAATCATTACATCTCCAAGCTCATGTACATCTGTTATCTTGATGGCCTTATCGTAATACCTAGAAACATCGTGACCAATACCTATTGCTAAAATTTCGACATCACTTTTGGTTTCTATGAATTTAACCATCTTTTTTAAATGTTTCTCTAGAAAATCGCCTGAATTAACTGACAAGGTAGAATCATCTACAGGTGCACCATCTGAAATGACCATTAAGATTTTTCTTTCTTCTTTTCTTTTTTTAATTCTGTTGTAGGCCCAAGATATAGCTTCTCCATCTATATTTTCTTTTAACAACCCTTCCTTAAGCATTAAACCTATATTATTTTTAGCTTGTCTCCAGTGAGTATCTGCACCTTTATATATTATATGTCTTAGGTCATTAAGTCTTCCAGGACTCTTTGGCTTGTCAGTTTTCGCCCAAGCCTCTCTACTTTTCCCACCTTTCCAGTTTTTGGTGGTAAAGCCTAAAACCTCAACTTTCACTGAACATCTTTCCAGGGTTCTAGATAATATATCCGCACAAAGTGCTGCGATCGTTATAGGACGACCCCGCATTGATCCCGAATTATCAATTAACAAAGTTACTATAGTATCTTTAAAATCAAGATCCTTTTCTTTCATAAAGGACAGTGAATTATATGGGTCCATAATAATTCTAGTTAGTTTAGAACTATCTAATAAACCTTCTTCTAAATCAAACTCCCAAGATCTATTTTGTTTAGCAAGCAGTTGTCTTTGTAATTTATTTGCAAGCTTTGTTATAAGGTCTTGGAAACCAATAAGTTGTTGATCTAAATTTTTTCTTAATCTCTGTGTTTCTTTTATATCCTCTAAAGTCTCAGCTTTTGCAATTTCATCAAATTCAGTTGTAAAAACTTTATATTCTTGATCTGTTTTTTTTAAATTATTTTTTTGTATTACATTTTCTCTACTTTCATTCAGAGAGTCAGAAACTTCCAATTGTTCATCCACTTGTTGGTCACTGAGATTAAAACCTGCATCTAGACTTGTTAAAGCTTCATCTTGCGTATTTTCTTTTTTATTGGCATCTGATTGATTCTCATCATTATTTCCTGATTTATTTTCTTGTTCGTTATCTTTTTCATTATTATCTTCATTGTTCTCATCATTATTTGAATTAAAAATGTCCATAGTTTCAAGAATTTCTGAAAATTTTAATCCATAGTTATCTTGATCTTCTAAATTTTTTTTTAAAAAATCCAGATGTTTATCAATAGAGGAGGTAAAATCTTTTTCCCAAAAACTTAACATCTTTGAAGATACAGTATTAAGTTTTAAGTTGAAAAATTTTTTCAACATATAAAACTCAAAAGCCTCTGTTACAGGAACATCTTCTTTATTTTCTAATTTATCTTTATGAACAGAGGTTATTTTTTGATTGTAATTTTCACTTAAATTTTTTCCCACACCCTTAAGTATTTTTCCACCCAAAACTTCATATCTAATTTTTTCAGCAATATTATATAGAGATTTACAAGAGGGATTATTAGGTGAGTTTTTATTAAAAATATCTTTATTTGAAAATTTCTTTTTAAGTGCACCAGAATCTGTTTCTGCTCTTAATCTAATAAAATCATTTTTTTTTGATAAATTTGCTACATCAAAAAAGCCTATTTGTTTTGAGTTTAAATCTTTATCAATTTTTTTGACATCTAGCTTATAATCTTCAGAAATTACTTTTGCAGTGGAGATTAGAGCTTGTTTAAATTGTTCTTTAAAATTATCTTCTTTATTTCCCATTTAAATCTGAATATTTACCATCGACTCTGGTAATTCATCACCAAAACATCTTTGATAATATTCAGCTATAGTATTCTTTTCAATATCATCACACTTGTTTAAGAATGTAACTCTAAATGCATAAGCAGTATCTTTGAAGATTTCAGTATTTTCTGCCCAATGCAGTACTGTTCGAGGGCTCATAACTGTAGAAATATCCCCTGCTATAAAGCCTTTTCTAGTTAACGAGGCTACTTTAATCATATTGGATACTTTTTCTTTACCTTTAGGATTATTCAAATTTTTATTCTTTGCTAAAACAATTTCCATTTCTTTATCAAGGCTCAGGTAATTTAAAGATGTAACAATGTTCCATCTATCCATTTGTCCTTGATTTATTTGTTGAGTCCCGTGATACAGCCCAGTTGTATCTCCTAGCCCAACTGTATTAGAGGTTGCAAATAACCTAAAGAATCTATTTTGTTTTATAACTTTATTTTTATCTAAAAGAGTAAAATTTCCCTCGGCTTCCAATACTCTTTGGATAACAAACATTACATCTGGTCTTCCAGCATCATATTCATCAAAAACAAGTGCGACAGGGTTTTGAATAGACCAAGGTAAAATACCTTCTTTAAATTCTGTAACTTGCTTCCCATCTTTTACTACAATTGCATCTTTTCCAATAAGATCAATTCTACTTACATGGCTGTCCAA